>ENA-OOZG01000024-OOZG01000024.1-human-gut-metagenome-genome-assembly--contig:-NODE-24-length-138732-cov-22.511455_pt1 | contig 138732 bp, 167 predicted proteins | sample MGYA00241706_ERZ501384 | MGnify/ENA primary metagenome ERZ501384 (study PRJEB25962, sample SAMEA2042742) | human gut metagenome | biome: human gut; feature: human-associated habitat; material...
AAGTTCCTAAATCTACAGCAGTTCCACCAGTAGCTGCAATAGTTTTAGTAACACCGTTAATCTTAACACTATGTGTATGACTAGTTGCCGACTTACCACTAAGAAGTGAATCTACACTACTTTTGGTATAATAGTTAGCAAGACTTTGGTGAGAAGTTAAAAATGTAGCACCTTTAGTAAATGTAATACCCTTTCCGCTTTTAGATACAGACGTGATAGCATTCCCACTTCCACTTACAGATATTGCATTAACGTAACCATCGAGCGATTGGTGTGCGGTAAGATAGTTTCCCTTTGGCTGATACAAGCTGGCAGCGTCAGTCTTAGTAAGGTAGCTCGCAAGGCTCTGATGAGAAGTCAAGAACGTAGTTCCCTTTGTCACGATGATAGTCGTTCCGCTCTTACTGATGGCTGTCACTGCGTTTCCACTACCGCTAACACTAACGTCCATAGCCGAGCCTCCTTCTAGGCTGGAGATACGAGAATCAAGAGCCTTGATGGAGTAGGCAGAGGCAATCTCACTCAGCGATTCTGATGTAAGCTTCAAGGCATTTGAATAACTCTTCACACTGCCGTTCAAGCCGCCACCACTGGATGATGATGTCCCAACACCATAGGCAGAAACACCACCACTAGTATAGAGGTTTGCCACCTCGTTAGTCGTAGTGTTCGTAATCTTCAACGCCTTATTGGTTGCATCATACTCCATCTTTATGTTGCCGATGGAGATGTACTTTCCGTCAGGCACGATGATACTTCCGTTAATATCGGCAGTACCGTTAAACGAGTTACCCCAAAGCTTGCGAGTATTCGTGAGCTGGAGAGCCTTTTTCGCAGAACCGCTTGTAAAGTAGCCCTGCAAGGTGGTGATACTCGTCTTGTTGGTGGATATGCCCGAAGCGTTCACCCCTTCTGCCTTTTTCGCTCTTGTTACCTCGTCAGATATAGACTTATTGATTCCATCAACGATACCACTTAAAGTGTCTGTCTGCGCAATATTGGCGAGGAAGCTCACCACCTCGTTCCACTTATTGATAACGCCGTCCGCAGTCTCCTCGTCAGTAGTTATAAGGGCGTACCAGTCATAGGCACTATCCCAACAAGTTACCTTCGTTGATGTAATGCCGTCCAGTACAGACTTATTGCTATGAGTATGCTTTGCTGATACCGCACCATCCCAAGCAGTCTGCTTTGCAGTAGTAGGAATAGAGTAACCCGAAGCAAGACTGATGGCAAACGTACCGCTTGTTGTGATAGTCTTAGTTGCACAAGTCAAACCTGTAGGTAAAGTAAGACCAACAGATGTAACAGTACCCTTGTTCGTGGTATAGCCCTTTGCATCAATCTCCGCTTTGGTATAATAGCTTGCGAGAGACTGATGAGCAGTCAGATACCCTTTATCATTGGTAAGCTGGCTTACCTTCGTGATGCGGTCAGTGATTTCTGTCCACTTATGGGTATGCGCACTAGGTGTGAATGTTGATGGTTTACCCGTGATGTTATTCCAAGAAAGGCTCAGACCGCCAAGCTCTGATGCTATATTGTCAATTCGGCTGCTGAGAGCCTTTATAGCATAGGCATTCGGAATACTAGTCAAGTCCGCATCCGTATAGTTTCCCTCTATGATTCTCGCATAGCTGATTACGCTTGCAATCAAGCCGCCACCACCAGAAGTACCTGCACCTTTTCCGTATGCGGTAATACCACCAAGAGCATAGAAGTTTGCGGCTTCCTTTCCTGCTGCGTCCTTTGAGAGTCTGAGAGCATTGTTCTCACTATCCCAAGAGAGGTAGATGCCGCCTATCCTAAGCGAGCCCTCCGTTGTTATATTTCCCGATACGTCAAGATGAGTGAAAGGCTTCTGTGGGTCGATAGACAAGACGTTTGCCAGCTTTGTTGTGTCGGTCGTTCCGCTCTTCCATACAGGAGCAAAGAGAGCGAGCTGTACACCAACATTATTCTTGTTGATAATGAAAGATGTCGGGTCTGCGTGCAAAATACCGTCTGCGTCCCACCAAAGGTTTCCATTTGCGAAATAGCCAGTTCCGTCAAAGCGTAGGAGGGACTTGGCAGCAATTTTCTTCTCTTCCTCTGTTGTCGTGGAGGCTTGCTTGTCGATAGCCTTTCCACCTAACCAAAGGGCGATGCCATTCTCCTTCGTGTCCGCTCCATTGATACCTGCGGTAACATTTCCCTTATCGTTACGTAAGGCTATCAATGTAGAGAGGATAAGACCACCCTTGACTACTGTGTCTCCATCAACAAGAGCAGCCTTGATGTATTCAAGACCTGCCATATTGGTGATGAGCTTAGTATTGAGACCATCAAACAGATTAGACGTGATATAGTTGTTCGCCACACCCAGCTTGTCGTAGAAAGCCTTATAAGCATTCGTGAAGTTGGTATACTTCTGAGCCGCAGCCGCCTTGATGGTAGCCTTTCCATTTGAATCAGAAGCGTTGTATCTGCTTACGATGTCAGAAAGATAGGTAATGAGTTCATTTTTTGCGCTATCGAGTGTAGCCTTAGCTGAAACCAAATCCGTTTTATAGGTCGTTTCTTTACCATCCTTATCCAACAAGAACTTAGAGCCAACAACATTATTATACGACTCAACGGCTGCATTATAATCGTCCTCCAAACGCTTGCTATCCTGGGCAATAGCCGCAATCTCCGAGCTATCCAAATAGCCATCAGAGGTAAAAACATCGAAAGCCTTCTTATTGTTAGATACGGTCGTTCCGAGGGTAATCAAATTAGTTTGCGTGTTCTTAATCTCTGCTTGCGCCTTCTCAGCAGCTTTCTTTGCTTCCTCTGCCTTCGTGTCATCGGTATACTTGCTAGCCAATTTCCAATCGGCAATATCAAACTCTTCACCTTCTGCCTTGGAGGTGGAACACTTCAATATTTCATTCTTGTAGGTACTGCCGTCAGAAGGATAAGTGGCATTGACCCACATATCATTCACGTCGTATGGTGGAACTGGCTGAGAGCCGAAGATACGTCTCTTTGATTTTGCATCTTTGAGTGCTTGGCTTGAATCTTCGATTGCCTTGGTCAGTTCCGTGTCTGTGATGATAATCCACTTATAGGTAGAGCCATCCTTGGCAAAGCGGTATGCCTTGCCCGTCTTGTTGTCATAATACAAATCCCCGAGATGGTTTTTCATCATGTCCGTGTCCCATCCGCTAGCAGGTTCGGTCTTGAGTGTAGGAACGCCGTCATAGAACCAAGTCTCAATAGCTCCGTCTATCTGGTTTTGAAGGTCGGTAATCGTCTCCGATTTCTTGATAATGGTCTCAACGGCATTCTTATCCAAGCTCTTCTCGGTGATGTACTTATCCAAGGTCTTTCCATCGTAGGTGGACTTAATATCCAAGTCTCCCTTGATGGTTACTTTCTTCTTGTCGCTATCATACTTGACGTAGGAATCACCCTCGTAATTATTGGCACTAGTAGGTCTGTCTCCGAAGTACATATCTCCGTAGACGTGGAAGAAAGCCTTGCCTGTAGAATGGTTCACACCATAGTCAACATATTCCTTGTTATTGAAAGTATAACCATTCACTCCGTGATAGAGAGTAACACTAGGCGAATAGGTATCTACCGCCGAGAAGATAAGGCAGTTCTGACGTTCTACATCGGTTCTGTTACCGCACTGGTTGAGCACATCACCTTTAGCAGGTACGTCGCTAGCTGTAGCGCAATCGGTATCGGAGAGGTCGATATAATGATACTTCTTTCCTTCCAGCTCTACAGGGTCTTCATCACGACCGATTACCAATCGCCAATAGAAGTGATTGCCAGCCTTGTGATAAGTGCCCTTGCGCACGTTGAATGATTCCGAGCGCACTTGGTCGCCAACAGCGAAATCATTATCCACGGCATCGCCTTCCTGCTCTGCTAAGAAATAGCAACGATAAGCCTTCTGTGACACATTATTATATGTCACAGTAACCTCTTCTACCTTATGAGCCACCACGCCGCCAGCAGGAGAGATTATCTCCTTACCGCCAATGGTGGATGTTTTATTGATAACCAGCTCCTCGAAGATAGCCTTCATTCTTACCTCAAGGTAATCTGTGATGAGGTGCGAACGACCTTCTGCGTCTGGAGTCCACGAGCCTCCACCGACAAGCAATCCCTGCAAGAACTTCTGCACTTTTTCCCAGGTAACAGTTCCTTTTGCGGTGTCGTCTTTCAGTTTAGAGAGATACATTTTATCGGTTATACTAGCATTAAAGCTATTGGTATTACTACCACCAACCATGCTAGATAGAGATTTAACAGTTTCTCCTTTTACTGCATCAATAATCTGCTTCGTATCACTCTTTGTAACTTCCAACGAATTAACAAGCTCAATCTCAACTTCTGCCAGCTCATCGTTATCAACCTTTACAGAGTAGTTGCTGACGAAAACTTCGTGACTAATAAGATTTCCATCGCTATCCGAATCGCCCTGTATTTGTATTGACAGCTTTGCATTCTCGTTTAGCTTACTTGCAAAGTCAGGATTTTCTTGCAAGAATATGCGAGAAAACTTAACAGAGTAGTTGAACTGGTCTGTATTGTTTTCGCTCATGTGCTTGATAAGAGCATCATCGAGTCGTTTCTCTGCTGCCGTTACAAGAACCTTTGGAGGTTTGATGCCTGTGATAACAAACAAATCTCCCTTTTGCGGTTTAAATCCAGCACTCGCGTTTGGCATTATGATACCTAGAGTTGATGTGTCCTTCTGAACCGCAATCCATAACTCTTTCTGAGTTGAATCTTGGTTTAGCTTATCTTCGTAAGCATCGCTAGCGTTAGCAAAGATGTAGTCATTCTTATCTGTGCGAACTGGTTTTAAGTTTCCATTTTCATCGACACTTACACAGTTGTAGCACTTCGAATTGTCAGCACTCGGTTGATTGTAAATCACAAATGAGCATGCAGGGCATCCGTTACTCTTGATGAGGTTTATCTTTGCAGGTTCACTAGCCAAAGCATGAGCAAACAAGTCAAAGCCAAAATCACCATTAAACTTATGCAACTTTATATAGAAATAGCTATGAATATATTTTCCGTCACTATCCTTTACATCACTATCAGCACTATCAAAAGCAATATCTGCAATCTCTCCGAATAGCTGTCCTTCTGCATTTACAATTCCTTTTATAGTTGGCTTTATATCACCAAAAGTAACAGTTCCTTGATGAGGATTTCCTTTCTTGTACAAGTTTACAAACTCGTAATATCCACTACCGCTTGGCAACTTGTGGGTGTTATTCAAAGCATAATAGAAACGCTCTGCACCTTTCGTGTTACGATATATAGAAGGCATAAGTACCGATGATGGTGCAATCCATTTTCGACCTGTTACAGACACTTGTACTGCATCATCCTCTGTTCCAGTATAGATTTTATCAAACCCATAAATACCTTCGTCATTTTTTCTGAAGTTATAGTCATACTCTACATATTTTGCAGATGCTATTCCGTTAACATAAATACCAGAATTGTCAAGAGGAATATAATTATCACCATTTTTCCAACTATATTCTGAATTTGTGTCAAGAGAAAAAACTACATCACCACTAAAAGAAACCTTCCATGCACTTGAACCATAAAATGTTCTTTTTCCGTCCATAGTGAACACTTTGCAGTTGTATGAAAATATTGCATCAATATCAATATAGAATGTTCCATCTTCTGCAAATTCAACACTACATGCATCACCCAAGTTAGAATCAGTACATACGTTTTTATAAAGGTCGTGATATGTTGTGTATATATTTATGGTTCTTGTTGCACTTGATAGGTTTGTTATATTCTCTTTTTTTTGAATATAGTCAAACAGCTCAAAATTAAACGAGATTTTAGAGAAATCTATAATCTGACCTTTCTTTACATTTATTTTTATACTAACCCAAAACCAACATTTAACCTTTGGATTTTGACTATTGTCAGCTTGCGTAAGATTCTCAGGAGAATAAGTATCTCTTACATATAATGTAGACACATCAACATTTCCTTCGTACTTTCCCTTCTTACTCTTAAAAAGAACAAGATTATCGTTATATTTTGAATATCTCAAATAATCCGATAACGTAACATCTACATGCTCACTTGCTATATTTTTTGCGTCAAATATAGCCTCACCGAACTCATCATCATTAGGATAGTAATATGGCAGGTTATCGGACGAACCGTAGCCAGTTATCATATCAACTATCTTATAGTTCGCATTCTCCTTAGATACAGAGATAAGAGCATCACTACTACCATATTTTATAGGTATATCGGTTAAGTCGTGCTGTACCTTGCCGACATGGCAAACGTTGCCATCCCAGTAGTAATCAAGCTCAAAAGTTGTGTTGATAAGTTGTAAAACATCAGTCAAATATTGGTCTTCAAATGATACTTCCTTAACTTCATCTGTTCCATATCCTTCGTCAACAACAACGTAATATCCCTTGTATTCATCTGTAGGACGATACAATCCACAATATGCCATTGAGCTATTGACGCGAGCAACAAACTCATGGATAGTTCCACCAAACGTGAACTTTGTCTGGTTTGAACGGTATCTGTCTTTATTCTGTGTATCAACATCATCAACGACAACATCAAAGAACAGAGTGTTATCAAGCAATTCTCTTCTAGATGTGAAAGTGATTTCGTTCTTCCACATTCTAGACGAATTACCCTTTGTAGAGTTTGGTGTATAGGACGCAAAGAATCTATCGCCATTGTACTCCACGAACTCTTCCTTCTTCCATTGCAAAGGCTCAGATGAATATATTGTAGCAGTAAGGGTAGGAGCACCACCCATACGCTTTGCATCGTAGGTATATGATGATACAATAGCAGGGTTAGCTTCCGATGGGAACAAACCGATAATTTCATTACCAGTGTTCTCATCGTAAGTCAACTTCTGTATGTATAATGATTCTGCCTTCATGTTTATTCTTTATTATTGTTTGTATTCTTTGTCCTTGCGGTAATCTCAGCTTGTTTTTCGGCACGTTCATCTGCCTCTTCTTGCTGAGTCTGCAATCTTACTTCCTCGTCAGGTGTAGAAACAGTATTCTTTTCAACACCAGTCTTAGTAGAAATCAAACCTGCACCGCTCAATGTACAAAGCATCTGATTCCATGCACTTTCATCGAATGGCTGCCATGGCTTAAATGATGTACTGATTCTCATCTGCTTAAACTCTGTAATTGCAGTAGGATTCTCACCGCTTGCAACCAACTGCTTTGCCAATCCCTCCTTGAACAGTCTTGAATGTTTGCTAACGAAATTCTGCCACTCAATAGCTGCATTGTTAGCCTCCTCAATATCCAAAGAACGTGTCATTTGAATTGCCAAACCGCTTATATCGCCACTAGACTTAATATCTTTCGGCAAGATAAATGTACATCCTGTAGCAATCTGCAATTGGTCGAGGATTGATTGCATGAACTCAATCATGTTTTGTGGAGAAGGTGGAGTCTTGAACTCAGCACTACCATTTCCTTCAATGCTTGTATCATTCAAGATGATAGAACCAGCAATCTTCTTTGCGGTTTCATTGAGCTTACCCTTGATATAAAGGATTCCCCATCCGTGACGTTTCTGAATGACCGCAAACAGATTATAGATAATCTCGAATAGCTCGATAAGGTCTTGACCGTTATTCCAAGCAACATCACCACGCTTTGTAACAAGTGGACTCTCCGAGAATCCGTGTTCTTCCTTGCTTTCCAAACACCATCCTTTCAGTACTTCGTTTGTATCAACGTCTTGTACAAATACATCTGTGAAATGATAATGATATGTCTTGTCGTATGCATCAATGTGTCTTACATTATCCTCAGTACGATAATACACGCAATCAAGAAGCGGTTCTCCATTATCGTCTTTGTGTGTGATAATCTGATAGCCATCTTCATACGAGAACAATCTGCATTTCACTTCGTTATCCTCATTCATGTAAACGAGCAATCCTACGTCTCCATAGCTCTGTTGAATGCGTATAGCTTGCATTTCGATACCATCCTGATTCGTTTCGTCCCAGTGCCACTTGAAATCTGCAAAATTCTTTTTGAGTTTATCAGTCGGATTGCTGTCATGCAGTATGTGGTTGCGCTTGTTACCACCTAAACATAGAGACTTCTTATCAACAATACGCCGTTGCATAGGAATGCCAAACTTCTTAAACTCAATCTCGCAATAACTGCCATCATCAAGCTTGCAGCATATAGAAGGTAAGTTCGTATCAAACAATACCCTGTGAGAATAAGGGTCTAACTCCTTCGCAAAACGCTCTTGGCTAACAACTATCTTGCTGATATTCGGAAGCTGTGCCTCTTTGCAGAAGTTTGTCTTAATATCAGAACCATCAGAAGAGTCATTGATGGTAATAGAGCGCGAACCCCTCAAAAACGGCTTTTTCAGAAGCAGCTTTTGTGGATTCTCCAAAAAATCATTAATTATATCTTGTCTCTTTCTACTCATCGTTATTGTCGTTTAATGATGGTTCAACATCGTTGCTATTTTGTGAATCGTTGTTCTCTTGTGGGTCAATCAATCCATAATGTCTGCAACAAGCTTTTTTTGAAGCCCAGTAGTTACATTCTCTGTTTGTATTAGGACAAACAATATCGTGTTTGCTTGGTACTACGATGATTCGCTTCTGCTTCTGTGACTCTTCCATTTCGAATTTGTCATTCAGCTTTACACGTATATCAGTCTGCATCTTCAATGCATCTTTCGGTTCAAGATTTCCGTCACTAAGAGCTTGGTCTATCTTGTCAAGCATTTTAAGAAGCTCGTTTTTGTTCTCTTCTTTGGTAATAGCGTTGTTATTAACATTGCCGATACCGAAAGGTTCTAGAACATCTAGCAGTTTCTTGAATCGTGGAGTTTCGTAGAATTTCGCGGCATCCTTTTCACTCTTACGATAAGCAAGACGATACGCTAAAGTCTTATCTTCCAATGCGTCACAGAGGATAGCAAATGCAATGTCTTTCTCATCGCATTTATCCCAGTCAATCCGCACGGATTCAAGAATCATTTTTATATTTTCTTTTTTCAGCATATATTCTAAAATTAATAGTACAACGTATCATCATAAATACTCTGAGCATTAGGATTTTTTTCTTCAACTTCTTTCTCTGCAAGTCTGAATCCCTCCTGTAGCTCGCTACCATACTCCATATTCAAACATGGGTACATTCTCATTGCGCAAGGGTCAAGCAAGTCCATAGAACGGTCTTTTCCAAGATTTCTGTTCATTTCCTTCTTGCTCTGCAACTTCTTCTTTCCGCTCGGCATCTTGTCAAAGCGAACTACTGCGCATTCTTCCATGAACTCATTCTGCATTGAAACTCTGTATTTGAGGTTTTGATGCGTATAAACCGCATTTGCAACCTTATCAGAGAATGTAAGCTGTCCTCGCTTAATCATGTAGCTCAGTCGCAAGTAACATAGGTCTTTTATTGTCATAGCTGACAAGTAATAAACTCCCATTGCCTTTGCTGCTGATATGTAAGGGATAGCATCTGGTATATAGTCGTTGAAATACCTACCTGCCGTGGCATCATAGATAATATGGCTCTCTGCTACTCCCTCGTTAGCCGCAAACAGCCTAGCTCTTTCAGCATTGATTCGCGGTGTTGAATGCATAACGATTTCGTAATTGACAACGTGGAATCCATTCCACGACAACATCAGAGTATTATCCTTTCCGAAATCTGCCAAGTCGATTGTTATCCATTTGTCACCATTTACGGCTGGGTCTTTAACGAAACAATCTCTTGCCGCTTGGCTTGGAATCGGAATATCCTCTTCTTCTTCGGGGTCAACATTGAAGTTACCCTCCATAAGAGCTTGTGCCATTCTGCCGCCCGATGCCGCTACAGAACCTAAATAGCCAGAGTTGTTTTCAAGCATCTTCTTGTTTGAACCAAGTTTACCTTGATAGAAAACAAAACTCTTAATCATTACTTCATATCCAAAGTTGCCGCCAATGGTTTTAAGCTTTCTGTCTATATCTATCTTACATTTTTCATAGACTTCTCGCTTAGACATTCCCCAAACAACATCCTTAACAGTCGGTCCTGCACAATAGAAGTATCTGACTACACCATCACGCTCTGGGATGATAAAACCGTCTGAGCCAATGTACCAATCAAGAAATATTCTCGTCCAGTGGCTACGCTTCGGGTTAAGTGTTGCAAAGAACTTACCTGTAAACGTCTTGCTCTGACCTCTGTTTCGGGTCATAACGTATGAGAAAACTTCCCAAGTCATCTCCGTCAACTCGTCAATCGCAATCAAATCGTACTCCCATCCTTTCGCGCGCTCTCTCAACTTATCCATATTGGAATCGTCAAGATACGTCAAATCGACAAACGTTCCATTCGGAAATGTAACGCGCGGATTCTCGCTCTCTCTGATTTTCACATAATCAGCTCCGAATATCTGTTTAAACTTCTCTACGAATCCTCCACCTGCTTTTTGATTACCAAGTGAACGGCGTGAAATCATTGCACGAAAATCTGGGTCGGTCATTAACGGCTCTGCCATCGCAAGTACAAGACCATACGATTTGCCTCCTCCGAGATTTCCGCCACCAAAAACAACGTCAACGTTGCTACTTGCAAAGGACATTTGAAAGCCCTCTTGTGGTCTGATTTCTATATCTTTATTCGTGTTCATGCTGCAAAGATACCTAATTTATAATATTTAATAGTATGAAAATAATTCTATATTGGTTACGTAACAAATAGAGTTTCTAAAAATCTAAAAATCACCACATTATTTAATTATCTTTGCAGCAGAATTTTAAAAATTAGTAATATGAAGTTTACAAAACAACAACTTTTAGACACCCTAAAAGCAAAACTCACTGCAAACGGAAAACACCTTTCCATCAGTGAAAAGACAATCAAGAGTTTGAGTGATTCCCACTTTGACCTCTTAGTTGGTGAAGATACAGAGTTAGATGATTTGGTGAAGAAGATTTTGCCGCAGTATGTTTCCCTTAACGGCAACTACGAGAAGGACAATGCCGACTTCATCAAGAAATGGAACGATGAGCATCCCGACATTAAGCCAAATCCAAAGGACGATGGCAAAGAGCCTTCGGCTGTAGAAAAGAAGCTTTTGGAACGCTTGGAAGCTCTAGAGAAGAAGGATGCAGAATACGAAGCATCTAAGCTTGTATCACAGAAACGTAGTGAACTTCTCGCAAAGTTCAAGGAGAAAGGTATCAACGATAGTAAGTGGATTGAAAAATACATGAACAAGTTGAACCTCACTAAGGACTCGGACATCGAGCAGGAATTTACGGATGCGGAAGAGTTTTACAATCTCTCTCATTCAAAGCCAAACAACAACACTCCAGGTAGTGCTGGCGGTGGTGACAATGACAAGGCTGACGATTTCTCTGATGTTGTGGGTATCGTGAACCCTGACGCAGGCGAATAACATTATTCATTCACTATTAAACAAATTTACAAATTATGGCAGCAGCAGATGATTTCTATTTGAAGCATGGATATGGCGGTCACTTTGGCGGTCGTACACTCATCCAAGCACATGGTAAGATTGGCGGTCATAGAAGCGTTTTCATTAACCTCGTAAGCGGCAACAAGGACGCATTCGTTTACCCTCCTTTTGGTGGTGTTATCACAAATCCGTTCAAGGGTCGCGCTAAGGCTTACGCAGGTGATTTTTGCGAGTATGACCCAGACACTTACGGCAAGAATGGCGGTCAGACCGTCAAGATTTTGAAGTATTACGAGTTGGCAAAGGCGGCTACAAACACTGATACCGACATTTTGGTTGTCAATGATGGCTATCATCACATTCCTTTTGCAGGTGATAATATCATGGTGGCACAGTCAGACTTTACAAAGAAGTCTTTGGGTGTTACCATTACAGCTGTAGAGAAAACAACCGAAGGTGGCAAGGATGTTTGGAAGCTCACTCTTTCAGCGACTCTTGCAGTTGCATTGAAGGTTGGCGATATTCTCGTAGAGGCAGAAAAGGCAGGTGCAACCGTAGCTCCTATGGTTACAAATCCTAACACTTACTTCGACCGCGACAACGACTTCTTCTATGACCCTAACTTATCAACCAATGTTGAGGAAGGTGAGGGTGCTCAGTACTCTTATACTCCAGCATTGATTAAGGATTCAAGAGTAATCTTGAACTTGGCAAAGTGCAACAAGCTTCCACCAGCCGTACTTGCGATGAACACAAGAACAGAGAACGGATGGTTCGGGTTCTAACCGCTCTACTTCAATAGGATAACAATAGGATAACATATCATTAATTTAAGTATTCAGGATATGCAACAATTTGATTTTAACAATTCGAGATACGCCAAGTTGTTCTCTTCTAAGGATAACATCAACTTTCTGAGAACCTTCTTGAATACCAAGGGGTTGCTCTATACCAACTATGGCTGGTATCTCACACAAGGTCGTAGAGCTTCTATGCCTACACCTACAGACTACGATGGCGTGGCTTCATTCAGCATCAAGTCTCGCAAGGCAGAGGCAGCTCCTTTGATGCACCTTCGCGCTCCACTTGGTGATGCTCCAGAAATGGATAACGAGGGTTTGGAGATGTACACAGGTACAATTCCAGACTTCATCGGTTACAAGTGGTCTGAAAACGCAAGACAACGCGAGTACAAAGAGAAACTTTTTGAACAGTTCGGCAACGATGCAGACCTTATGGCTGCTTGGGTGCGCGATGTTGTTCAGGTAGGTAAGAACTCAGCAGAGGCAACACTCTCTAACCTGACAGCACAGATTATGACAACTGCAAAGATGAGTTGGAAGGGCAAGGGTGAAGGTTTGCAGCAGTTCTTGCAGAAGGTTGAGCCATTCCCAACAGAGAACCGCAAGAAGGCTGGCGCAAAGGCTTGGACTGACCCAGACTGCAACCTTATCTCACAGATGAGAAAGATTGAAGACGATTATCGCGATGAGCGTGGCGGTACTGAGATTTCTCTCGTATGGAAGATGACTCGCAAGATGTACCGTGATGTATTCTTGCAGAACAAGGAGGTTAAGGAGTGGTATATCAACTGGTGCAAGGCTCACGACCGCGCATATACTGCTAACATGCAGATTTTGGACGAGGACTTCAAGAAATCACTTTCCGACATGACAGGTCTTTCTCCTATCGAGATTGTCGTTGAGAAGGAGCGCAACAAGACTGTTACAACTGACACGTTCGTGCAAGGTTGGGATGATAAGATTGTTGTACTTTGCCCTACTGGTGATAGCGTTGAGTTCAAGTGGACTCCTATCTACGACCAGACACTTCAACAGAAGTATGGCGCAAAGAACATTGATGTTTCTTGGGCTTCAATCGCTGACGGACTCGTTACCGTAGGAAACTACGCAATGGATAACGGTCAGTTCCGCGAGTGGCAGACTAAGGTCATGATGTCGGCTTGCCCTGCACTTCTCGACTTTATGAACCACGTAATCATTGATACCTCAACAGTAGGTAATTAATGGTGGTTCACTCACAATATACAATAACATCTAATTCATTTATCTCTCAATGGCAGCATCGAAGTTTGACATATTGGACTATCTGAGCGGCATGACTAACTTTGTCTTCGACAAGTCAGCATTAAACAATGTCGCTTTGGATTGCGGCGTTTCTGATGTTGAGTCTTATTTGGACTTGACAGAAGAACAGAAAGACAGATGTAAGATTGCACTCTTGGAAAAGATTGTATTCGGTGTCTATCAGACAGCATCCACCACAAACCAACATGGCGCATATACTCTTACGGTAGGTGCTCAGACCATTACATCGGCTGCATTGCTGAGTATCAAATCAGAACTCAAAAGACTTTACAAGAAGTATGGTGAGGATGATAAACTTGATGCTCTCAATGAAACCGATGGAGAGGTTAAATGGATTGAAGAAACAGATTGGTAAGATATGTACACTGACAGAAATGCTTTGGATGAATATGCCTATCATGGTGTGTTCTACCGCTCGGAACAAAAACCGAAAGAAGATGGAGACCTTATCGGAGACGATGGGGATATGTTAGGCGATACTGATACTAGTGCAGGTGAGGCAGAAACAGAAAATGTAGAAACTATCATTTTTGAAACTGATTGCGATATTCAGGAAACCAATAAGCTGTTTAATTCGGGCGTAGTTACATTAGGATATACAATCTATTTTCCGATGCCCACGAAAGAGGGAGAAGATGGAAAAGAGGAAGAATATATTCCTGAAGGATTGAATGCTGGCATTCGTTTCCGTGGAAAAATGTACGGAATGGACGTTGACGGAATGGTTATTGGCGTTTATCCGACACAGATGCACGGATGTGTAGCTTACATCAAGGGTACTGATATTTAGTTTTTTCATCATAAGGTAAAATGTATTTAGGATAACAAGGTATGGCACAGAGGATTAATCGCAGATTGTCTCGAATTGAGAATTTCTTTTCGATGCTTCTTACTAAGGGAAAAATCTCAAACAACATATTTGTTGGAGAATTGCCACCTACAACTAGTAAGAACTGGGATGATTTTGTCAATGTGGACGTAGGTCAGCAAAGAGATTATGGCGGTTATTCTTCTGGCTATGCTAACATTTATCTCTATGCAAGACCAAAGGGAACTCCACTGAGAAAGAATGTAAAGTTACTTGACAAGATGGAAGGTATTCTTGACAAAATCATTGATGAATCAAGAGACGCAAACTATACAATTAGTGTATTATACAGAGATAGCGGATATGATTCAAACCGTCAGTTCCATTTTCAGATTATTTCTGTTTCGGTTATTGTACGTTAATTATTTCATTTATTTAGGATAACAATTTAAACTCATAACAATATGGCAACGAAAGTTACAAGTACAGGCGCAGGTGCAATCAAGCTCTCTAAGCCTTCACACATTATTGTTCGTCCGTTCAATGGCGATGCGGCTGGTGACGATTATTACGATTTGGACGATGTTGTTCGCGACACCACATCTATCTCTCAGGACGATAACGATACTACCGATATTGAGCGCGAGACTTCTGATACTCCTATCATGTCTATCGTGACACCTGGTAAGTATCAGTTTGCTGCTGAGGTTGCAGATACTCAAGCTCCTGTATTGACTGCATTGTGCGGCTTTACAAAGGGTACTGATGGTAAGATTTACGCTCCATCTGGTTACAAGCTGATGTATGCAGAGGTTGCTGTTGTCTTCGACAACGCAGACGGTACTACACACACAGCATTGATTCTGCCTAAGTTGCAGCTCAATTCCAAGACAACCATTGAGTCTCTGAACTCTAACTTGGCAAAGGTTGCGTTGGCTGGCACAGGTCAGTTGGTTGAGGTTAAAGATGGTGGCATAACTCGTAAGACACCATTCTACATTGACCCTGCATACACATTGCCAACTGCTAGTGTATAATGTAGGTTCTTCAACAATTCTCGACTATATACAAGGGGCGGCGGCTTTAATGCTGTCCGCTCCTTTTTAAGTTTTATCATTTATGGCTGAAACATTATACAAAAAAGCATTAAAGCTTATTACGAAGGAATTAGACAAGGATGCAAAGAATGTGTTAAGAGAATGTATTCAGGAAATTACGTACACACATCGAACATACAACCTCTATGATTCTTACGGATATGGCATTTATGTCGAAGGCAAGCTTGAAAAGATAGGTTACTTATCATCCTCACCAAAAGCATCCAAAGGCAAGAATTGGTATGGAGAAGAAATTAAAGGTCGTGAGGCGATAAACGAATATCTCAAAAACGATTATTCCCCTAGTGGAGTAATTGATTTGGCTGTCGTTGCGACTATGCCCTATGCTAAGATATTGGAAGATGGCGGTGGTAATCTGAAACAATCTTACAGAGTCATTTCCATGTCGTTTCAAAAGCTACAAAACCTATCCAAGAAGTATAATGGAACAGTAAGTGTGATTAGAAAGTAATTCATATATATGGGAAAAGTATATAGAGCACAAAAAGACCCGAATAAGGCTAAGAAACAAGCTGTAGAAGACGAGAATAAGGTGTTACCTAGTTCTCCTTTGTCTGATGCGGCAATGGAACGTCTTGCGCAAATTATGAATGATTCTCCTACAATTGTAAAACTACAAGGTACGGAGTGGGAGATAAGAGCATTGAAGCCTGGTACTCAATGGATGATTGCAGAGGAGGCTTGCAAGATAGTCAAGGGCGAAAACTTATCAATGGGTGACGTTATCAAGGAGTTTGCCATCAACATTCCATCGGTGGCAAGAGTAATCACACTATCCTTGCTAAATGACAAGAAACGCATTGATTCTGAGGAATACCAACAAGTTTACGACCAGTTGCTTTGGGGAGACTATGACATCAAGGATTGGGCAACATTACTCGTTGAGATTCTCAATTTGCTAGATGTGGATTTTTTCTTCGCGAGTACCAATGTGATTCAGACCGTCCGCAATCAAGCTCTGATGAGGAAGAAGCAAGCAGCCGAATTATCCCGTCACGAACAGAATACGGACAAATGATAGATTTCTTACGTGCCAACACATGGTGCTCGCAAGAAGAATATAAGTGGAGAATGACCGTTCCGCAGATTCGCCTTGCGTCTATGGATTTTACTCATATAGAGTATATATCGTCAGATAAAGACAAAAATCAGAAGAACGACAAATTAAAGAATGCAAAGGTAATCAATGGTGCAGAGGATTTACGAAATCTCAATGACCTTGGAATACCTATTTTATAAACTCTTAAACTTTTGAATTATGGCAGATTCAGCATTAGGAGCAGCTCTAACCATTCCGCAAAGTGCGTTAGATGCTATAGAACAAGCAGACAAGAAATTGAAAGACATACAAGATACGGCTAAAAATACCGCGTCTAGCGTAACACAATCTTTCAAGGATATGTCTGTTGGCACGAAGCCATTCCTTAATTCTTTAGACCAAGTTATAGCAAAACTCGCAACAATCAATGCATCTGCTGCAAATGCAAGCAATGGCATCTCAAATGCAGGTGCGAGTGCAGGTAACATGAACAACAATATTACGTCAGCAGCACAGAATATTCAAAATATGGTATCGCAGCTATCTAAGATGAATGGTTCTGGCACTAGTGGTATTATGCAAGCGGCACTTGCATTTCAGAGATTACAGGAATCGGCAAAGGGTGCTAGCGGTATGAATATTGCTGAGTTAAAGCAAGAAATTGGTTCTATTGAAAGTATGTTGCGAGATACAACACAAAATCTCACCAAGGCAGACCAAGATGCACTTATTAAGCGAAAGAAGGCATTACAGGATGAGTTGAGATACCAGCAGCAGATGTATAATGAACGTGCTGTTGCTTTTCAGAAGGCTCTCGATAAGATGGTGAGTGCGGAGCAATCATACAACAACAAACAGAGAAAAGCATACGCTGATAGGGCAAAAGACTATCAGACAAGAAACAATAAGACAAATACCACCTATCAAGGTGCGCTCGATTTCTCTGCTACTGCAAATACGCTCAACCGCCAAGTACGCGCTATAGAATATCTGAAAGAGGCTCGTATGAAGTTGTCTCAAACCGATGCTGATTATAAGCGAAAATTGGATATTCTCAATGCTGCCATTGAGCAACATAACAAAAACTTAAAAGAGGCTGGTGTTAATTCTCGCGCGTTGACAGAACAAACATCATATATGGCTGGATATATGTCACGTTTGGCACAGCGTATGGCATTTGCATTCTCAGTGGGTTCTATCAAGAATTTTGTCGAGCAGATTGCATCAGTCAGAGGTCAGTTTGAACTTTCAGAGCGTTCACTCGAAGCTATCTTGCAGAACAAACCAAAGGCAGACGAGATTTTCAATAAGACTGTAGAACTTGCCGTTAAATCACCTTTCCGTATCAAGGACTTGGTGGATTACACACGACAACTTTCCGCTTACCGAATTGAGTCTGATAAACTTTATGATACAACCAAGCGACTTGCCGATGTTTCAGCAGGTCTTGGCGTTGATATGGGAAGACTTATCCTTGCATACGGACAAGTCAAGGCTGCTGCATACCTTCGCGGTTCTGAGGTTCGTCAGTTTACTGAGGCTGGCATCAATATGTATGGTGAGTTGCAACAATACTTTAAGGAAGTTAAGGGAGAAGCGTACACGACCGCACAGATTGTTGATATGATTTCCAAGCGTAAGGTTACATTTAAGGATGTTGAGGCAATATTCCAACGCATGACCGATAAGGGTGGAACATTCTACAATATGCAAGAGATTCAGGCTGAAACTCTCCAAGGTAAGATTTCCAACTTGAAGGATGCTTTCGATGTGATGCTTAATGATATTGGCAAGGCTAACGAGGGCACAATGAAGGGAATGGTAAGCTGGGGTACTTCTCTGCTTGATAATTGGAAGACTCTTGCAGAGATAGGAAAAGCTCTTATACCTATTCTTATTGCCATAAAAGCTAATTCTATGTTTACAAAGACTAGTCTAGGACAAGCTTTTTCGCAAGCATCTGGCACAGGTATCGTGAGATACAAGGCTCTTTTCGTAAATTCCTTAGATGGAATGAAAAAAGCTCTTAAAGATTTTCGCGGTCTCGTTAAAAGTTCATTATCAGGTATAGGCGTAGGTCTTGCTATTTACGCTGTAGCAGAAGTAATAACTACCGTTTACGATAAGATTTCCAAGTACAACGAAAATGTACGTAAGGCAGAAGAAGAAACCATAAAGGCAAAGGGCGCAATAGGTGCTTTAGCTGGAACGTACAACGACCTTGCAAATGCAGCCACAAATGCAAATGGCAAATTAGAAGGAAAGGATTTAGAAAAGAATGTCGAAGATAGACGTACAACGTTACAAAAGCTTATTGATGCAGCATCAAAAGACGGACTGACTTTCAAAATCAATGTAGATAGTCTCGATGTAAACCAACTTAATACTACTTTCAGTAAGGTTGAAAAAGAGTATAAAAATTTCGTTGATAACATGGAGATTCTCAGAAGAAACTATGCAAAGAATGATGCAAAGAATACTTGGTTTACTGATGGACTTGATGATGATGCAGACGATTACAAAGATGCTGTGATTGATGCTCTCGCAAAGTCTTCGCAAATGGAGAGAGTTGTAGCAAACATTAACGCAAACTATAAACAAGCCACTTCGACCACGAAGAAATACTTTGATGAGATACGTGCAGGTCAAAAGGATAACGAATCCAACATTGATTATATGACACGCATGTATGAGTTGATAAAGAAAATCAACATAACACAAGGCGGCAGCGACTATAAAATGCCATCTTTCATTGGTACTTCGCAAGCTGATTTCAATGACATTATCCGTGCGATGAACAGCGTACAAAATAAGGCGCAAGAATTGAACAGCGAGTTTGATAATGTTTTTGCAGGCATGAAGGATGCGTTCAAAAACGACCCAATAAAGATACAAGCATTTATTGATAAAATTGCGGCAGAGCGTGATTGGAATCAATACGAGAGAGACCTTGCTTATAGACACTTTGGTATCAATGTATATATTGATAAAGCCAATATGGAGAAGCAAGTATCTTGGGTTGATGATTATATTAATGATTTCTTTGCAAAGAAAAAGTATGGTATTAGCCTCGTTGTCAAAGAAATTGATGACGATAAGGCTTTTGAAGGCTTCCTTGGGAAAGGAGACCAAGCAGCAAAGGCTGCAAAATCTTGGAAAGAAGTTGAAAAGAGACTCGCCGCGGTTGGCAAAAACTCGCCTACAATAACAGTTGATGATACTATCAGAAAGATATTCAAGGCTGGTGAAATTGGAGCAAACCAAATGGTAATTTCTGTAGCCAAGGTGAGAGCCAAGGTTAGGGAATTGAAGCAAGCCGCGACTCAGCAAGCGTTAGCTTTGGGTGTTAACCCTTTTGAGGGTGATGCTAAAAAAAATAGAATCAAGCAAGATAAGGCACAAAGAGACATCTTGCAAGAGCGTATTTCCCTGTTAAAGGATATGAACTCTAAATACAACGAGTTGATTAAGACGGAATCAAAAGAGACCGCATTATCTGCTACTCGTAAGTATTTTAAAGAGGCTGCGCAAAATGTAGGATGGAAAGCTTCTGATATTCTGCCAGACGATGCATCTGTGGCAAAACGCATTCGTGAGATTGGCTCTCAGTACAAGGAATTGACAAAGCGAGGTAACGCATTCCGCATTTCGGCAGACATTGATTTGAAAGTTTCTGAGAAGGAATACAACAAATTAAAGGATGATATATCTAGAAATGTCAATGATGCATTCTCTCAGATGGACTTGTACAAAAAACTGAAAGATGAGGGTATGTCTGATGAGCTTATTAAGTCTATGTTTGGAGACCTTACGAAGTCGTTTGATGAAGTACAGGAAGACATAAATAATGAGTTTAATAAGTATATCATCAAAGACTACGAAACTCATTATGGTAAGGATTTCACAAAATGGGGCGATAAGGTTATTCAGCAATACAACTCTGATTTGGAGAATACCGCCGAAGTCATAAGGAAAAAGTTCTCTGGAAGTGATGTCGAAAAAGAATATCTCAATCAGACACAAAAGCTCAATCAGAAAATCGAGCAAGACCAAGTTAATCAAGCACAAGAATTGATTAAGGCATACAAGCAGCAACTTTCCGACCAGTTACAGTTGGATAAGTGGTACATTGAGGAAAAGCAGAAAATCCAAAACAATGCGAATATTGCCAAGAATCCTGAGTTACAAAAGCAGTTGCAGGAGAATTTGACTGCCCAATACAAGAAAAAGACTGGCGAGAACACTTGGAAGAATTTCCAAGGCTCTGATATGTATGTTAAGATTTTCGAGAACCTCGACCATACATCCACCAAGGTACTCGACTATATGATACAGAGGCTACAATCCTTGCGTGAGGAAATGAAGAACCTCGACCCTACACAAGTCAAGGCTATCACGGAGCAGATTAGCAAATTGCAGGAAACTCGAAATTCAAGAAATCCTTTCAAGGCTTTCACAAGTGGACTGAAGGATTTGGTAAAGTACACTAAGGAATACAAGAAACTCGGTGGAGACAATGCTTTAATCTCCACAAGCGACAAGTACGACAAAGAAGAAAAGAATATAGAGAATCAAGGTAAGATTATCGCCAATTTGGATGCTGAATACAACAAGTCCATGTTGCTTAACGGATTGGACGATGAGAAGACCAAGACGTTGAAAACCAATCTTGATTTGTCGAAGAACCAACTCGACAATATGAAGAAGCAGCACAGTGAGACAAAAGGCACTCTTGATACACTTAACAATGTTCAAGGCGAGACCGACAATGCTAAGAATAAGTTTAGCAAGTCCGTAACAGATATTACCTCTATTGTTTCCTCTATGGCAACAGCATTCAATGGATTGTTTGAAGCTTTGGGCGGTTCTGATGAACAACTCGAAAACACTCTTAGTGTCGTTGACAATATCGGTCAGGCAATCGGTTCATACTATAGCGGAAACTATGCAGGTGTCGTATCGGGCGCAATGGGCGCGCTTACAGGCGTAGCTAAACTATTTAGCAACGAAGGAAAGATTGATAAGGAAATTGCACGCCAAGAACGCGCTGTAAATTCATTACAACACGCTTACGAAAAGCTTAAAAAGAGTATGGACGATGCCTTTGATACGCAAAAGCTCTACGAATACAACCAAAAATCGGTCGATGCCCTTAAAAAGCAGCAGAAAGCGTACCAAGCAATGATTAACGCAGAGCGCGGTCGCAAGAAACCTGATGAAAGTAAGATTCAGGAATGGGAACAGCAGATTGATGATTTGAACACTACAATCAAAGAATTAGGTGAGTCTATGACAGAAGCACTTGGCGGTTTCGGTTCTCAGTCTAACTATAAATCTGCTGCTGAAGCTTTCTCGGAAGCGTGGGTAGATGCTTTCAATGAAGGTAGTGATGCACTCGAAGCACTCAACAATAAGTTTGACGAGTATTTCAATACAATGCTCACCAAGCAGTTAATGAATAGAGCTACATCAAAGTACATTCAGCCTATCCTTGAAGCATTCGACAAAGCGGTATCTGAGGGCAGCGAAGGTGGAAACAATGGTCTTGACGTTACCAAGAAAGAACTCGAAGGTATCAAGGAGCTGAAAGACAAGAACCTTGCATTATTCAATGAGTATGCAAAGAACTTGATGGACGTTCTCAACGTCAAACCTACTGGCAGTTCAAATATATCTGCTTTGCAGCAAGGTATTCAGTCTGTTACAGAATCAACCGCACAGGCGTTGGAGTCAATACTCAACAGCCTACGATATTATGTAGCCACTCAGCAAGCAGATGTCCGTATCATCCGCGACACTCTGTTAGAAAAGCTCGGCAATAGTATCAGCGCGATAACACAAGATACATCAAGCAGTCCTGTACTCATTGAGTTGAGATTGCAGACAACAATACTTACTGATATTCGCGACACCTTGGCTAGCTGTGTAAAGGGCGGTCACAAGCAAGGAAGAAATGGTATCAAGGTATTTATGAATTAGTTTTCTGTGTTCTATATATAAAATTAGGGCAAGCTCGGTTTCACAACTGAACTTGCCCTTTTTAATCAACATAAATCTAACTAAACCTTAACTAATATAAAAAGTAAAATTACACTTTATGTCTGTGTTGTACCGCCGTACACTCTGTAAACTAGAAAATAATATAAATATTTTTACCAAACTTTGCTATTTAAATGAGCTGTAAGACGTTATTTTTGTTCGTCCTTACAACTCCACTCTGATGTGTAAACGTGCCCTAACGTCATATTTACATCATCGTAGCCAATGATTTTAACATCATTATCCTCTCCGTACTCTATAAGGTCACATTTTCCTTTGCATTCGATGCGAACTTCACTCTTTCCGCACACGTAAATGCGAGTAACCATATTCTCTGGAACTTCAATCTCCAAATCCTTGCAGTACGCGACAAGAATAATCGTAGAGCGCGCCTTTATAACTCCATGAGCACCTATATACATTTCGCTAGTATATCCATGTTCATTACATTGGTAGAATCCATTAGCAAACTCACCAAACTCTTTCAAAAGGTACTCTTTTGACAATCCCCATCCGAAAGCAATAGAATCAGCCATAAACTCAATTCCGTTAGAATCAAGAGCCATATTTACCAATTCTCGCTTACTCGCGGCAGAATCCCATTTCCCTTTATATTCTCCGCACAATCCCAATCTTAGGGCATTGCGCTTCAACGTCAACAATTCATTGCTATTCCCCATACCATTCTCTCAATCTATCGTTAATTAAAGTGTTCACATACGCATAGGTTTTATCGTACCCGACAAGCTCGTGGCATTTGCGGACACAGCGCATAGCAGATTTCTCATTGATGTCCGCGCGCTGTGCGATAATGGCATAGGAAAAACCATAGCGATTGTGCAGAACGTCAAGAACAAAGTTCCTTGCTACCGCTCTCGCAAAAGGAATGTTAGTATTGCCGACATACAAATCATCTGTATTCACTCCTTCCTTCTCCTCAATACTCATAGCCGTGTTCACTTGTTCGCAAACCATCCGTTCTACCTTATCCATCGTATCATTACCTAAGTATATCATAGCCGTTAAATCTTATTTTTATCTTTATAAACGTAACCTACCGTATCACAAGGGTATTTATCATCTGGTGACAATACACCTGCATCTTCCATCTTCTGCCTGAAATCCACAGAAACCATAGGAACTAACTTGTGCAATCTAGAACCATCGGCAGCAGCCCAAATCGGCTTTAGATACTGAACAGGATTCTTAACCTTTACACCATCCCATTTTATTCCGTTCTGAATGAATGGTATAAAGATACCGTCTCGCTTCACTCCGTTAGCATCACACATCCTTACAATCCTGTAATCTCGGAATAGTCCGTATTTCAGTTCAATATACCATTCATTATACATAAGCTATTCCTTTCCTTGATTAAGAGCCTCGGCTGCTTGCTCTGCCAATATTGCTTGCTGACCGTGCTCAAAGTTCTTCTTCAAGTCTTCCTCTGTCTCTTCGGAAACTGGAGTGTTCATTACAGTTTCCAACTCTTTCTGCATACGACCGATGTAATCAAATTTTTCTTTTGCAAATTTTGCTGCATCATCTGCATCAGTGAACGCTGTAATCGGATGAGTAATGTTGGCTTCTGTGATGATAACCATACTATCAAGCATATCTTGATAAGTAACATCTGTCTCAGGGAAAATATCATTCTCTTTCCCCTTTACTTCTTTCTTCATCGCAACAAGATTTTCAAGCCACGCGAATGTTGTAGTGGTAAGCGCGTGTCCTTCCATATCAACACCGCCCCAACGCTTAAAACGTGCTTCAAATCCAATGTGTGTGTGGAAAATAGCACTATCCTTCAAAATTACGATGAAGAAATGCCCGAAGTCGGTAACACTTTCAACATCTTTTCTGTTGATTCCGTCAACAACTTTAAGCAAACCTGCATTGTTGTCAACAGTCTTCTTTTTTGCAATTCTAGCCATAACTATATATTTATTTTTGTTCTACAATCGTTTTGTACTCGAAATTTCTACATGAAGGATTTTCTTTCGATGTGTATCTCTTCTCCGTGGTATTATGGCAAACCCCATCCTTGAAGAAGAAACAATCCTTGCAAGTATATACCAGCGGAATAATGTCTCCGCAAGCATCATCGTCAGGATTTGTGTATGTATATAAGTCTTTGCCAATACAATATGGGAACTCTGAATCTTCATCGTTCAACAATACGCAATCCTTACAAGTGTATTTAGTCTGTGCCATGCTCCAATAATTTTATTTCGTCTTGGATATAAAACACCGCCTTACGCAAGTCCTCAATGCGCTTCTCGGTCTTTGTTTTGTTGCCATCCACCTTATCCTTGCGCAAGAGATACTTGATAGCGTTCCCTGTATTGAAGTCAAGATGTCTGCAAATATCCAAAGGCTCAACACCGCACAAATCCTTCAACCAAGCGTAATGGGATGGGTGAGATACTTGCTCCGTCTTTTTGTTTGCGGCTTCTCTTTCACCTTTCGTTACTATATCGAACTTTGTACCAAACATCATAATATCCTCCTCGCGAAAACGAGCGACATATTTGTAATCTGTGCTAACAGATGTACATATATAAACATCAGCATCCTTTCTCTCGACATTGAACAGAATAGGGGTTCTGCCACTCTGAATACCTATCGGGTCAAAATTGCATTTTAAGCAATCATTTTTTGTGATATAAAATCGCAACCCAACCTTAATATCTTCTTTCTCAATCATAAGCTATTCCTCCTTATCTTTTAGTTCAACGAAATCTCCAATGCCCAAACGAGCATTGTTGATGCAAGACGCAATCCATCCCAGAAGATAGGCAGATGGTTCGCCGCCGTGTTCCAAGTCAGTATATTCCTCGATGGCATCGCAGACGTGAGAAGCTTCGTGGCAGCAATAGTTCATCGACATAACCTTCTGACACGGAAACGAAACAAGAACGCCGCGCCTTCTGTCGTTCTTTCTGACAGCATCGGAATACGTAACGCCTCCGTAATCAATATCGGGAGCCTTGCACTTGTCAAAACAGGAATCTATCAGCTCTTTCAAGTCTTTACCGATGTGTACCCAAAGTTTCAAAGGGTAGATTCCGTTTTCGTATTCGTAATAGCCTTTCTTCTTCATAATTCACGAATCAGTTTAGTTATACGTTTGTATTCCTTAAGAATTGGAGCATCGAACCATTTTGTTTCAACAATATATGTTCTATTCTGTTTTATAACTCCAACAAGTTGAGGATTACCCCATATTCCGTACAAATCTATACGATACGCTCCCTTGTCTGTAGCAACAAGATAATAAGTCTCTGTACTGATTCTGTCTTTACTCCCAGACGTTTCTACGATTTTGTCAACAGAGTACACCGTAATAGTGTCATACAACTCACGATTGTCTTCTTGAAATCTCAGATTTCTGCTACATGATGCCAATAGAGACACCACTGCAATTAATGCAACTAATAAAAACTTTTTCATATTCTCAACTATTTATGTTTTAAAATAACGCGGACTGCGCTTGTTATGTGTAGAGCTTGTGTTATTTGTAATGAGAGTACATCCCTAGAAGAATTTTGCTGGCTGGCATTCATCGATTAACTTGCGTGCTTCTTTAGCACACTCAGCCACGCATTTTTCGACTGCTTCTGTGATGTCTTGGATTTGCCTCTCACGCATATTGTCGTATTTATCGCAAGTATCGGCTATTATTTTGTAGAGAACACGATTTTGCAAAGCCTCCATATAATCTACATAATCCTTGCAAGTACTGCGTCGAGGTGCTTGCACCCAATCAAGAAAGTCCTTCTTCCAGTCTTTCCATGTTTTGATTTTTATTACTATCATTGCTATTTATATTTTTTATTTGTTGTTCTTGTGCCCTATATGATATTTGTTGCATATCCTACACCGATACACCGCCATACCTTGTGCCCGTAACTTCGGATTCTGATTCAGAAACTCCCAAGCATCATCCCCAGTCTCGTATGCGACCTTCGCCTTCCATGAATGAACCTTCTTAGTCCAATGTTCTGGGTCTGGTTTGAACGGCGGCACTTTATTAGGATTGTGATGGTTATTCCTCATAGCTCAATAATATTAATGCAACTATCATCAATCGCGATATAGCAACCAAGTGTCTCACGTCTGTAGCCACCGAAATCAATAAGAATTTCAGAATCATCACTTGCGCAAATGAACTCTTTGTTGGCAAGCAAATCATCCTTTGTGATGGCTTTCTTGACCTCACTAAAATAAATTCTGCCAACCATAGGTGCATTGATAATGCCACCGATTTTTACAACATCATCATCTGATGTTATATATATGATAGGTAAATCACCTTTTGCATTCTCAAAGAACACGTTATTCAAAAGCTCTGATTTAGTCATAATCTGTTACTTTTTAGTTGATGATGGTTTGCGACCGCGTTTCTTTGTCGTGTCGCGCTTGCTAGCAGTGTAATCCAATGACGATTTCTTTGGTCTGCCTGGTTTTCGCTTTACAGGAACGGCTTCTTTATTCGGTAACTGCAACGTCTCACATTCCTCATCTTCGCCAAATTCGTTCTCGAACTCTCTTCCGTCACGCTTCTCTGAATCGGCATCATAGGCGCGCTTCCACTTGCGCTTGGCAACTTTTAACTGTTCTTTCTTGAACGCCTCTGATTCCTCATGAAGCTTATCATAGTCTATCTCAGGTGCATCAAACTCACCTTCAATACTGCATTCGGGAGTTTTCTCAACGTCCTTTGATTCCATTTCCTGATGAATGCGGTCTTCCTCTGAAATGTATGGCTCATCGTCAACTTTCTGCTTATGACTGGCATTATACTCGTCAATGAACTCTTTTATTTCCTTCTTAGAGCATCCATCTTTCCTCATTTCAGCTAACTCAAACTCGAACTTCTGACGTTCAATGTCCTCAAATCTCGTTCCATCCAAATCGCTTCCTTCATTGAGTACGTTGATTTTCTTGTTTTCCTCATCAGCTCTCATCTGTTTATCAATGGCAATCTCCAATAACGCGTGATTAACGTCCGATTCCGTCATTTCATCGACCTCATAAGCCATAGGGTCTTCGCCAAGCTCGTTTTTCAGAAAGTTCTTCTTTGCTTCGATGCATCCGCTCGGCAAAAACTGAGCCTCATCAAGATACATATAAGGATGAATGCTCTTGATAGACACGATAGGACTCGGTGTGCCGAAGTCTTGCAAAAGCTTCATGTATTTGTCCGCATTCTGCTGATAAATGCAGTAGCATTCCTCCAAATTGCGCTTCTGAACAAGCACAACAGCCATTATCCAGAATGGGTCTTTACCATCCGTGTAGCGTTTCGGCAATCCCTTCGTCTGCAACGATGCCGCTTCTAACGCCCTGTCAAGTGATTCTTCCTTTATTCGCATATATTCTCAACTTTTAAATGATTACAACCCCTCGGATGAACCATCGCTAATGGTATCGTCTTTCCTCAACTCCCATTCATCGGCAGTCATAATCTCCCAATGACCGCAAACGTCTTGCGCCAATACAGAACCGCGTTTCACCTGCTTATGAGCACCTGCCATATTGACGGCAGTAACGCTATAAAGCATATCGGTAACGTCCAAACCATCATCGACCGCATCGGTTGCTTTCTTGATGTCTGTAACGATAGGGCAGTCGAACAATGCCTTGATGTTTTCGCCCTTGACCTCAATTGATGTCTTGTATTTGTTCATAATTCGCATATATTTTAAAGCATCCACCGACCGTAGAAGGAACTCGAACCTTCTGTTTGCCTAGACTTGTATCTAAGAGACACGTCCTACCGCCTAGTGGATGCTGTTGTTTCTATTTTCCGCCATTCTTCAACCAATCTTCAATCGTGGTACTGTCACCATCAAACGACTGACCGAAGACGTTTACCAACTTGACAGAACAGAGCAGATACGGAATGTTCTTGATGTTGTCCGTTGATGGCTCTGTAGCATCCTGTACCAAGAACAACGCTTTCTTCTGTCTGTAATCGTCATACCACAAGATAAGCGCACCCTCCAAGTAAGCATACAGACTATCCCATGCTTTCTCGGCAGCTTTTATCTGCTCAGTAACGGAAAGCTCGGTTGTTCCGTCAACATCATACCCGAACACGCAAACTGACAACGTAGCGTTGGTGCTCTCATGCCTAGCATTCGGGTCAACGAACACTCTCAACGCGTCATTCTCAGGATAGCTCTCGGTATATACACCCTTCTGCTTTCCCTTGGAGTTCAATCCATCCAATGACTTGTAGCGGACAGAACCGCCGCCAAAATCATCCTCCAGACTCTTACGCAATCCGTCTGCCTTCCAAGCTCCCTGCTCGGACTTCAAGTAACGCTGTATGTAGAATTTCTTTTCTGCCATATTCCAAAGTCGGTAATTCGTAAATCAAACATTTATGCTGCAAATATACGCCAAAAAATCAAGCCAAAAACGAACTTTACATAGTTTAACAAATTGCAAATTTGTACCATTTTCCCCATATCCCCAATTAAATATATGTTATCCACATAAATCAGATTTTTCATATTGAAAATTTAACATTTGAACTATTTCCCATATAATAATAACACGTAAATAAGTAATTGTACCCTCGCGCGCAGCCGTAATGGGGGATGTCAACCCCCTGTATATAGTAAACTATATACTCATCCCCCAAGAAGAAGGCTTCGCATCAACCCCATATCAATATCACACAAAACTGCAATCCGTATATATCAAAAAAGAACCTTAAATCATAGAAGAACCTTACTTTTCCGCAAAAACGAAAATAACTCGAAAATTGTATTCTAAGACGTTCAAAATACGATGGCGATAAACTTACCGCAAAGCTGCATAAAACGCTCCATAACGCACGAAAATAAGCGAAAATGAATATCTCGAAAACTTATGTAAAATCAAAAGTAGATATGATGTTTTGGAAAATGCTCAAAATTCGGTAGAAAAGCGGAATTTGAAAAATCAGAGTATTTTACAAAAAATAAAAAATAAAAAAATAAAAAATTTTCGGACGAGAGCTGACCCACCCTGCGAGTGCCAAAAACGGGGGTGTGGGGTGCAATTTGCCCTATATAGGTATAAATCACTGAAAATCAATACTTTATTTGCGACAAAAACGGACGTTTTCGGGCAAAAACGGCAAAAATGCGGCTTTTTTCGTTTCTGTTTCTGTTTTCTGTAAATTATCCAAAATAAGAGAAAAAAGCAAAGAGGTAAAAAGTAAAAAGATAGAACGTTTCTGCAAATGTACTGAAAACTCGAAATTTCCACAAATTTTCTATTTATCATAATATTCTGTATAAATATACATTTCAAACTTGCATAAACATACAGAAACTTGCATAATGTTTCACACACAATTTTCGTGAAACAAAAAGCAAGTGAAAGCGGAAACAGAAAAAGACATCTGCAAACGTACCAAAAAACGAAAGATAGTACAAACATACATCTAAGACGGAAAACGGCTGCAAACTGCAAATAATACGCTTTTAGGCGTTTTCCATATATATAAGGTACTCGCATACGTACCTAATATAGAAAACGGCTGCAAACGTGATTTTTTAGGCTGCAAAGGTGCAAAGATAGAGAAAATATATAAAAGCAACCAATAACCCCTATTTAAACTTATCATTTTGCAAAGCGGAGATTGTAATTTGTGTAAATAATTAAGAAAATGCAGTTATTTTCAAGAAAAAAGCGAGAAAAAGCGTAATTTTTTGCCTAAAAGTTTTGCAGATACAGAAAAAAGCCGTATCTTTGCATCGCATTTAAGAAATAAGGATGCTTACTTAAGACATAGGAATCCATTATATAACAATGCTTCGTTCTTTGATTTACTTACATGTTAGCGTGATAATGAAACGCTTACTATTTGCAGCCGTGACTCTGTTTATAACAGATAGCGCAAACGTAAGATAGGCATTATCTTAATATCGTTATCAAAAACCTAACAGATGTTAGTGTAACAATACGATATAGTAGTATTAAGCGGTTTGCTAGTTTGCCATCAATAAAGAAACTAGTAGTAACAATTATAACGGTTTTCCCTTTATAAAGAATGTAGCTGCAAAGTACATTATATATTCAGCGTTGAAACATCTTAAAGTGAGTAAGGAAAAGTTAGAGTACAGAAATAAATTAGATGATAAATGAAAACCAAAGGAATATATACCCATACTAGATACAGGCGAAAACATCGGCTTTTCTGCAAGTTCGAGTCTTGCAAAGGGAACAAATTAGTAACTAAAAAATAAAGCAATATGATTACAACAAGCAAATTTTCAGAGGTTGCAAAGGTTTTAAAAGGACTTGCAGCAGTTTATAGTGTTCAATATGGCTCTTCATTTATAGAGTCTGATATGAAAATTGATATTGATACCATAAAGAAAGAATTTGCCAACTGCAACGGCAAAAAGTACGGATTCGCATTAACAATTGGTATTCGTAAGTCTGGCACAAATAACTCATTAGGTAGTATGTTTCGTGCATTTCTAGAAGATGGCGATTTTGTTGCATTGTTCACTCTTGAATTTGATACCCAATTAAAGGTGTGGAATATCAAGAAAGCAACAAAAACAGAAGAGTGTTATTACTAAAACAAAAAACCCACTACCTTAAAAAAGTAGTGGGCGAATCAAATTAAATCGAAAAATCGAAATAACTTGCTTACTTAAGACGGCTGCAAAGTTATTAGTTTTTTCCGAATTAGCAAAATTAATTAGTAACTTTTAAATATTTATCTTATGGTAGTTTTTGAGAAATTGTCTTTGAACGCACAAAGAATGGTATTGTACGTAAACAATACACGTGAATTTTACGATATTAAGTGTGAAATAACAAAGTTTATTGAGGAATATCTGAAAGCTAACAAATTTGTTAGTGTTGTTAGATTAATGAATAATGATACTTTGAAAGATTTAGTTTTCAAGTCTGCAAAGTATCATTTTAAGCATGATGGAGAAATGCCAACTCAAAAAGAAAGAAAGCAGGCTTGTGCTTATCTCGCTTGTACTATTATTAATACTGCAAAGGATAATTTGAACTTAAACTAATTGGAGGGCTATATATGACAAATAAAGAAATTGAAAGCTATAGAAATAGTTATAAAGTGGTGAATGGTATTGGTTTTTGCCGTGTGAATAATGATATATTCGGAAATCCCCGATATGTAGTGCATTTTCTCGCTTTTACTACTGACGAAGAAATGAGAAACGACAATTTAAGCCAAAGCCAATTGTATGCAATTGCCAAAAAGCGTGCAAATGATTTGGGCTTTCATGTTTATCGTGCTAATTGGTACGGCGGCGGCTTTGTCGGACAATCTTATTCTTTGATTGATACGGCAAACAAAATTAATGAGATAGTAAACAAGTAATAACAATAACCTTTGCACTCGCTTATGTGGGTGCAAAGGTACAAATAATATAAGAATATGAACACAAATACAAAATGGATAAGTACGAATTATCGCCATATAATGTTCTTTAATGATGCATTCACTTTTGAAGTTGAGGCTAAAAAAGCAAATATTAGCTTAGGTAGCCTTCTTGAAAAGCATACTCAAATGGTACACAAAGGATTTATAAACTCTTTCTGTGTGCTTGAAAATTCTAGTAATATGGTAGTATTGAAAGTTACTGCAAAGGTTGATAGGCTAACATCTTTAGATACTACATCATTAACTCTGGAAATTTGTAACATTAAAGATTAATTGGATATGGATATAACAATACCTTTTGTTTTTAGCATCATTAGTTACGTATTAGGCATTATTGTAGGGCGCAATTGGAACAAATACGTAAAAGAGTAAATAACCTTTTAAAACGCAAATAAAATGAGAAAGATAGAGCAAAGAATGGTTAACGCTATAAATAATAAAGTTAACTACAGAGAAAGTAATACAGAAGTAATTGTTAAGGGTGCAAATGTATTTGTACGCTTGTATGATACATATATATATGCAAAAGTACGTGGCAAGGTGTATTTTTCCGATGGTGGTTTTAATACGGCTACAACTAGCAGCCGTTTGCGTGCGCTTGGTGCAGACTACAGCACAAATAACAAATTGTGTGGCTGCAAACTTACTAGCCAAAAGGAAATGCTTAATTTGCGATATTACGGCAAAAAGACAATATCATAAAACATATTGGATAGGTGCAAAGATAGCCGGTATCTCTAGACTGTTCGATTCAGTTTGCACCACAGAATAAGTAACATTAAATAATTAGCAATATGAAAAATTTAAAGAAATTAGCTATAATACTTCGTGCTTTGGGTATTACTGCAAATGTAGTTAGCGAAGAAATAACCTATAATGGCGTGCATGAATATGATAATAACTTTTGCGAGTGTGACAAAGGCTTAATACATTTCGATGTTTGGCACGATGATGAAGAATTTGAACTGCATTTTACATTCAAAAATACTTTGGTTTATGATACCTTATATTTGGATAGTCTGCTGCAAGTTGTTAGCGAAATAACTAGTACTATCTCCAAATTTGAGGGTTAAATAATATAGGGTGTGTGCCCTTATATTTTCCCTTTGGTACACTTTATCAAGTGGGAAAATATAGGGCTATATAAAGTAAATAAACGGCTAAAAATAGAAAGATATGAATAAGATAGCTTTGAAGAAATTTGTTATTATAAGATATTTGGATAGTTGCCACAAATACCCTTATGGATATGGAAAATATACAGAGAGTGTTGGAGATTTTCGACTAACATCTTTAATAAGTGATATTATAGACTACCATCATCCGCACAAAGATAGCATTTACAGGGATGAGGCAAAACGGATATTAAAGTATATAGACACAAAAGACAAAAAGTATTTGGATGGTGCTTTTACATCATATTACAAAAAGAAATTAATTGAATATATTGCTTAAAAGTTACTATAGCCGTGAGTAGTTAGAGACTACCTCCAAAAGCGAGATTTGGCACGGCACAAATAAAGATAGGAGAAAAGAAAATGAAAAAGCATCGTTTATTTATCAGTTCAAAAAAGGACTTGAAAGCATTAAACAAGAAAATAGCAATTGATAGTCTGTTTTCAGTTGTAGAAACAATAACTAATAGCCCTTTGGTTATTGGAGAAAATGTAACTAATGATAAGCGTATATTGGATAGTTTTAATGAGTTTATGAACTCAGGCAAAGTATCTGGAATATTGATTATTGAAGAAATTTAGATTTTAAATAAAGTGGATATGATAGAAAATGCAAATGTAGAAAATATTAAGAGTTGGCTAGAGGCTGAATATAATAGCCTTCACTTGGAACATATAAGCGAGCAAAAAGAAAGTGAGTTAAAAGATAGATTTATTCGCTTTTATTGCAAGTTTGATAAACGTCTGAAACGTATCAAGCGTGAAAAGATAAGCGTATCACCGATTGAAAATGGTGGTGTGCGATTGTCTTTGGTAGCTTGGGGAAAATATTATGGGCAATTTTACGAAGTGTAACTTTTAACAATTGGATTATGACTACAGAAGAAATTAGAATGCTTACCAAAAATGAATTGGTAGCCGAATATGAACGTACCATTAAATGGTACAAAGAGCACAATATTAATCGTAATTTTAGCAAATACGCTGAAATGTTTTGGATATTGTTTGATGATGGAGCAAATTCCTATATGTGGGCAATTGATACCATTTGCAGTTGGTTTCCTGATTGCAACAAAGAAGAATTGGAAAAGGAATTGGATATGTATATTTAATAGTAACTAATATGAGTGACAAAGAAATGAATTTGGTTATCTTAAACAAGTTGTATGAGATAGCCTTTGCAGTATGGGAGAAAATGGCAAAGGTAGCCGATTACGGCTCATATACTGCAAGCGAGATTGCTAATATGTTAAATAAGGAGTTCAATTTTAGCAATGAGCAAAATGAAGACGAAAAAAATAACTGTTAGTGTTGGTACATATACTTGCAGTTTTCCTTTGAAGAATATCTTCTATTTTGTTTCAGTCTTTGAAAAGCTAGCGAGTGTTGGCAGAAATGCAAAACAATTTGTATTTGAAGAATCGGGCGAATTATTGGGAAAGGCTACCTTTGAAGTAAGCAAAGGAATGAGCGAGCTTTGCAAATTTATTACCGATGATGAGTTGCGCCCTGTTATGAACTATATCATATTGGATGCAGCTAACAATTGTTTGGTTGCAAGCGATGGGCACAAATTACTTTCTTTTCCTACAAAGGTATTGGAACATTCGGGAGATTTATCAAACTTCTATATCAGCCCAAAGAAATTTGCTTTGATGTGCAAGAAAATGAAGAAAGGAGAAATCTATAATGTTACAGCCACAAAGGAAAGTGTAAATGGTAAGGAATGCAACAAATTAGAGTTTGAGGGTATTACTTCTAATATCGGCTACATTGGCAGATACCCAAATTGGAAGAGTTTTTTTCCAAAGGTATCAAATGAACTCGCTTTGCACTTTGATAAAAACGCTTGGAATGAGATAAAGAAATTCTGTAAGGTTGCAAAGAAAGATGGTGCAAATACTATTAGTTTGCACGGCTTATCTGGAGAAAGTAAGATTACCTTATCTTATGATGATTGCAAGCGTGAATTGGCTATCGAAAACAAATTGCAGCATACCATTGATGATGTATCATTTATGATTAAGTCTATTGTTGCTTTCGATAGTGTTGATACCTTATATCTCGGTATGTCTTCTTCTCATGCAGCAGTTGCAACAAATAGTCTTGGTAACATCTATTTGCTTATGCCAGCCGTATATGAGGATAGAGGCTATTCAGTAGATACTAGATACGTACCATTTGATATAGACGTATTGGAAGAGCGTGCAAATGAGCGCACAAATGAGCCTTCAGAAGACGTTATCCCTGCAAAGGTGGATAAATGTTACAACTGAGGAAAAAGAGTGCGCTACAGAGGATAAAACAGAGCAAACGAATAAACCTGCAAAGGTAGTATCATTGGATAAGCCTAGCAATAAGTTTAGCTTTGATGCTATCGGTGTAAATGTAGGCGATAAATTAACCTTCATTGATGGCACAGAGGTTATTGCAGCAGGAAACAATAAGATTATATTCTGTGGAGAACTGTTTACATTGTCGGGATTCTGCAAAGAGTTTATGCCCGATGAAAAGCGAACAAAGAGTAATTCCTATCGTGGATGCGCTTTCTTCTTTAAGGATGGAGTTAAATTGGAAAAGCTATTTAAGGATGCGCAAAAGAAATCATTGGTATCAAGCAATGAAGAGATTGCAGCCGTACCTGATGATACATTGGATAGCGTGCCAAATGAGCATCAAGCGAGCGAGAAATGCACCGAGCGGACAATTACACCACCTGCAAATGAAAACGTCTCAGAGTGCAAAGAAACGGCATCAACCGCAAAGGTTGTGGCTATCTCTATCGGTGTTCCGGTATGCTTGGATATTCCACCGAACAATATGCGGTTGGATATTGCAGCAAACAAGCCGTTAAATGTGGTTGTAGGCGATTGCTTATGTGGTGTTGGCAAAGTAGTACATACGCTACCATTGCCACCTCCACGGAGCAAAGAAATTAGTGAAATAACAAAAGTAAATCAATTAATAAAGAAACAGAAATGGAAGTATATATCGTAAACATCACAAACTACATCAAAGGAGATGTAGACGGAAAGAAAGTAATAATATCTTGTCAGAATGCAGTAATGCAAGTCTTTGAAAGTCCTACAGATGCTAAGATTTACATTGATGAGTATTTTCGTGAAAGCGCATTGGAAAATGCTGTATTGGAAAGCAAGGTTAAAAAGAATGGCGGTTACAAAGCTACATTAAAGGAGAGCTTTGTTGGCGGTAGTAGTAAGCAAAGATTGTCTGATGGTAGTATTTTGGTAGGATGCACTGAGTATCACATAATAGAAGTGTACCCTATGAACACTATTCAGAAAGGTTGTCTAGATAGCAGTATCGAAGATGATAAATATGATATTGTGTCAGGGCATTGGATTAACGAGTACTAAAACAATATGAAACAGACTTCATTACCAGAGGTTATTTACTTAGATGTTGATAACCTTACTACAGAGAATAATAATGCTGCATTGGTAGCGAGTATTGAAGAACCGATTAATAACATCGGTGTAATTTAATAAAAGAAATGGTTAATATATGAGAATCAAAACGATTACTGAATCGCTACACGATAAATACGTGAGCGGTGAGATTACATTAAGACAAGCAGCGGAAGAACTTTGCAAATGCGGATGGACTGACGGCTTCATCGACTTGGAAAGAACCGCTAATTTTATCGGAGTTTCTAACAATTAAAAGAAAGGGTAAAGATATGAACGAATTGGAAAAGTTAATGATAGCAGAATCAAAGAAGAATGCTATTGATGATGAGCTGATTAAAGATGAGCAGCAATCTGAAAATGATAAAGCTGACAATTGGCAACAGGAAACGATGGATAAATTACGTTTCTTGGAAAACTATAAATGCCGACTTGAAGAAAAACGTTCACGTGGCGCATTTTTCATCCATACAAATGGTCACGGAATAATTGAGGTTGCATTGAATTGGGAGTATGATAGAAGTATCAATAAGCGCAAAAGCGTTACTAGATACCATACAGATATGCCGCTCAAAATCAATTGGAACTATTCTATGTGTGGTGGTGATAAGTCTGAGTTAAGTCTAGAAGACTTCGTAAAAGCATTGGTAAGACGTGGAATTATTAAAGTAGAAGGTTAATAAAAGCTATCATGAGAAAGAATAAGACTTACGAGCAGCAGAAGAAGTTCTATGATAGGAACAACAATTATGAGAGTTTAGGAGCCATCTTCTTGCTTTGGCTTGAATGCGGCAACGAGACAGCAGCACTGATACAGGAGACCTACAGGGAAGGCACGAAGGAATGCAAGGAGTATATTATGGAAGACCTCTTCCACCTTTGCGACAAGAAACAATTCTATCAGTTCGTTAAAATCTTCAACTTCGGTAAGAAGTAATATGTAGCGGTCAGAAAATAAAACTCACAAATATAACAATTAAAAGTAATAAGACTATGGATATTAAGATTATCAAAGACATCTTAGATGATGCAAAGGAGTGCGGTTGCATTGCAGGTATTTCACTCTCTAATGGGCAGCTAACTCATGCAAACTTTAGTAAATCAAAGCTATTTGATTTTACTGCCGATGTTCTTTATAACGAAAAAAAGCATTTGATAACTATACTTTCCGAGAACGGAAACAGAGATTACATTGATAGTGATACTATCATGCGTATTTTTGTGAGAGAAGGTGTTTAACAATTAATTATAGGAGAATATGGATGCAGGTCATGTGAATGTGATATTAGGCGAAGCCGAGGACAAAGGTCTTAGAGGAAGTATCAACTTGGTAGGTGGAGCAAAAATAAGTTTCGACTTCAATGGTATTGGTATTGAAACATCTTTCAATTGCAATACAAAGAACAGAACACTTATGATTGGAAGTGGAAGTACAGTAGTGTTTACACGTAAATATATTGATTGTAGCTCTATTCAGTACATTGAAACAATTGAACGTACAAACTAATTATAGGAGATTATATCATGTGGACTAAAGAGATTGAAGATTGCTTATCCAAACTTACAAAAGAAGAGGAGCGAGTATTGAAGAGAACTATCCTCAAAGGTGTTTTTGGTAGTGATAGTTGTAGTTTCAGAAACATTCTTGGCGATATTTCAAAGGAAGAAACTAGATGTTGGGTGTATCTGACTAACTACAGAAATCCATCTACCAGACGTTTCTATTACAAGAAGACTGAGGATATATTCAAGTCTATCCGTGCAAAGTTATGCCCAAATGGTAATATTGGTCGTTTCTTTGTTTATCAGAAGGAATGGTGGGGAGAAAACACAAGCGACATTATCCGAGTTCCTGAAGATATTCATATAGCATTGGAACAGTGGGCAGACGATGGTATTGATAAGGCGGCTCATTGCCCTATCAACGAAAAAGACCTTGGCATTGACGAGTTGTTAGAAGATTTGTTCAATGATGGACATTATTCTTGGAACAAAGATAATACAGAAAAGGTTGGATTTGTCGGCAACGAGCCAGTATTGGTACGACAGGAAACCGATAACAAATTGTTGGTTAGATTCCTTGGCGATGCTTGGTGTCCTGATGTTGTTGAGGAATGGGTGAAGAGAATTGAACATGACAAGAACAATGATGTAGATTACGTGATTGATACTTATATGTTTGGGGTGATTGAGAATGACCGAGAGCGTAAAAGCAGCGATTTTCATGTATCATTCTATTATCGTGGATAATAAATAACAGAAAGTAACGTTTTAAGTAATAAGAGATAGGATAGGAGATAGGAGAAATGAAGAAAGTGTATTTCATTACAACTGCAAGCAAAGTACTCATTAAATATTTGCAGTGTATGGGAGTTGTCTATGATGTAAATCAGAATCATGTTCGGTTTGACGTTTATGTTGTATCTGCAACATTAACCGATATACAGATAGAATTTGCGTATGATTTAATAACCAATCACGATTATCTTGCATCTTGCTATAACCAAAAAGAGTATGATTTGCTAACAAAGATAGGATAGGAGATAGGAGAAATGAAGACAACAGAAATCAAGAATGAAGGTGGCGCATCTGTAAAATACGACATCGTGAACATCGGCTGTAAGGATTGCCCTTACTGCATGATGGCAGAAGGTCACTACCTTTGCCGTTCAGACAAAAGCTGCAACGCAAAGGCAAACATGACCGATGATGATGAGCCAAAGCAGAAAGTAATAATATACAGTCGTGTCTCTACTGAAAAGCAGACATTGGAGCAGCAGGAAAGAACAATCAACGAATGGTTGAATTGTCACAATCTGAAAGCTACTCACGAAGTGAAGGAGGAAGGAGTATCTGGTAAGGTATCTTATAAGGATAGAAACCTTGGTAAGGTAGTGTTACCGATGCTTGATAAGGGTGATATACTTATCGTGTCAGAGGTCAGCCGTATCGGTCGTTCTATGAGCGACATCAACAAGTTTGTTAATGACGAACTGAAACCACGTGGCGTGCGCTTGGTAATTGTGCAGATGGGCATTGACCTTGATTGCAGCCATCTGAAAGCGATTGACGAAATGTTGTTGTTCGCTTTTTCATTCTCGGCACAGATGGAGCGTGAACTCATACAGGAGCGAACACAGAGCGCATTGGAAGTACGCAAGCAGAAGTTGGCACAAGACGGAGAATTTATCTCAAAGTCTGGTAAGGTCGTTAAGAAATTAGGCAGACCTAGAAAATGCGATTTATCAAATGCACAGAAGGCAGCATCGGAAAAGCGCAAGAAAGAGGCTGCTGAGAAACCTTGCAACAAAGCTATATGGAATGTGGTTAAGAAGTGTACCAATGACTTCACGGAATTGACTACACCTAACTTTGCGGATGCAGCTATGATGTTGCAGCAGATGGGTGTTTATTCTTCAACTGGCAAGGTGTTAACCAAAGAACTAGTAAGAAGTGCGTATTACAATCTACGCTCAGTCTATGGCAGTCAGGTTTATTTTAGACGTGGTTCTGCCAACTATCGTGTAATGCGAGAAAAGGGTATGACTGATGAGGAGATTCAGCAGTATTACAAGGAGCTGAATAACAACAACAATAATACAGAGGAGGTTTAAGTTATGGCATTCTTAATAGCAATTTGGCTAATCGGCACATTGTTCGATTGCGCCATGGGCAGAAATAAAGATTAAAATTTCTGCCCTACACACAATATAATGACGCATATTGCGTTATCTTTTGAAAATAATATAAATATATAGCCCTATCGCATCACGGATAAGCGGAAAAATATGAAATTACAAAACTCTACAGAAGAAATAATCGACAGAAGAAATGTGTATTACGTAACTATCTATAATAGCAGACACATGATTGTTGCATTCTTAGGTAGTGATTTGCATTATGTTTCATCAAGAACTGATGCAGCTTTGTTTGATACAAAAGAGGATGCGCAGGAATTGATGAATAAAGCGGAATTAAACGGAATCTGTAACACAATACCAGATTTCGCAAAAATGACGGTTTCGTCTGATACACAAGTCTTACTTCAACATTGGCATTTCTAGCCATACAATACCCATAACAAAAATTCAGCCCTCGACATCACGGTCAAGTCTATTTTATGAGTAGATTAAGTAAATCACAAGCTTATTTGTGGCGTTCGGCTCTGAAATCGTTAATGAAGCAATGGAAACCGATAAAGAACCAACTAGCAGACTTATGTATCCATCCTTCGAAAATCCTTCACATCTCGGCAAGGATGAGTATGCTGGTGAACCTATAGAGATAGATGGATGGAGAATAACTGCCTATTATTATCTTACCTCAGACGATATAGATAATATTGATTCATACGACTGGGAGAGTAGCGTAGAGTTTGAAGTAGAGGAAATTTTCTAATACTACAATAAATTTCAGCCCTCACCAACACGGATAAGGTATAAGATATGAAAAATATCTATGGAAAGACAGTATATCCCAAATACGAGATAGCTCTTAAACAGCACGTAAAAGGTAGCGTGGAAGACGATTACGAAAGTGTAGAGTTCGATGGAGCAGACAACTATAGAGAAGCTGTCAAAATGGCTAAGAAGTATTCGTTAGATATTGGCTCTGGGAACATTCGTTATAAAGAATCAGCATCATTAGATGCGGGTCTTGCGCAAGTAACCATAATCTGTTACTATTCAGACGATATATCAGATTATAATGAGGTGTGGCAAGAAGAATACATAAACGGAAAGAAAACAAAAAGATATTCAGCCCTCGACACCACGGTTAAGTCACTACAAATGAAAAAGGTTTTAATGTTTATGGCAATTATGATTGCAGCTTTCTCTATGGTGGCTTGCAGTAGTGATAGCCGTGAAGATGAAGTACCAGGCAATCCGCAAGATAAAAAAACGACTTTGGCGGATTACGAAGGAGTATGGGAAAACGGAAACGATGATATGTTTTTTAGTGTGACTTCTGACGGATATGTATTATATAATCTATGGGAATGTATGCTTGGAAGAGGAAAGGGAACGCTAAGAAATGATACTCTTATCGTAAAGAATGAATATTCTAGAAGAACAGATTCTTTGGTGCTTTACAAACCTGTCGAAGACCAATTAGCGATTAGAGGTAAAGTGTTTGGTAAGGACACAGGCAAGGCATACAATGCTTATGGTTTGTATTTTAGTCTCAACAAAAAAAAAGTGCCAATAACATCCTTCGCTGGCGATTATTGGACTACACCAGGTGGTCTGAATGCTTATTTTGGTAGTTTTGATGAAAAATATATAGTCTTAAACGATTATATATTCCAAAGACAAATAAGCTACAAGTCTGGTCGTTATGAAACACGTGAATATTATTATGTTCCAAGAGAAATAAATTCAAAATTAGGAACACGGAGATTATATTATGCAGGATATAAAGATGATGAAGTGGTGCATTATGATTATTTTCCATCAAGATAATTATTCACCAACATATATAACATCATGTTTTTGTACTTAATCATTATCCTTGCTGTATATGGTGCAATCTGTATATTCAAGGGTAAGTAGAATTTGGCTGGCTCATTCGTTTGGGTCAGCCTATTTTGTAGAATATGACGCAAAAACTATCGCACCGATAAATCATACCAACAGACTATTTTAACCGCTTACAGAAGAAATTTTCACTATCTCTTTGAGTTCTCAGATATTTTGCTTATCTTTGCAAAGCAATTATTGGAATTCATATTTCTATTTCAGCCCTGCCGTTGATGCTCAATGGTGGGGCTTTCCTATCGCATTTCTCTTATACCCTGCATCATCATTTTTGGTGGTGTGGGGCATTTTTCGTGTTAATTAAACTTAGAAAGGTTAAAGTCGTAAATCCCCGTAAAGCCTATTAAATATAGGTTATCCATATTTATCCACAATAAAGCGAGTTAATGAAAAATCAGCTAATTTGGTGGTTTGCAGGAATTTATGTACTTTTGCAGCGATTGTTAGGAGTAACGCACTAAACAGCGGACATATTAAGTATAATTGAGTGATTGTTCACTTCCCTATACGAAACCCTATCCGGAGTTCGGAGCGTTACACGAACAAAGGATAGGGTTTTCACTTTCCCTATTCTTTTTCGAGAGTAAGCAAGTAGTCTTGGTGGCTTGTCGGCTAAATACACTCGGCTACACAGACTTAAAACCCACGTCACAAGAGGTGCATGGTGACACCGCAGGAACTGAAGGCAGAAGGCGGGCAGGGCGGGGCGTACCCCGAAAGCTGCTTAGGTTAAGTGCTGTACGATTTGGCAACTGACCCGACCGAAGGGGCTCATTATACTGGGTTCATGTAACTTCGAGTGGAATATTCCTTCCAAGCTCTCATCGTTTCAATGAATGATGGGGGTAAGGGGGAGAACCACTTCCTCAGAGGTCTATTGCCTGTTTCATATAACCTTTTTATAAGGAACAATATTAATTATAAATCATTAAATATAGGGAAGATGATTACAAATTAAGTTAAGTAATGAAGAAATCAATTGGAAACTTTTTGTCGAGCAAAGAATAAAATATTCTGAGAAGTACTTGCAATTAGTTTGAACGTTAAATAATTAAATATAAAACAGAATAATATGTTTGGAGAAGGAAGAATCACTCGTAAGTGCGTAATTACGTTCACGGGGGGGAATAAAGTAGTAGGCACACTATCAATGCCGAAACCGAAAAAAGCTATGTTTCCTGACGAAATGGAACGTAACTTTATCAAGAGTTTTAACGAATCACAGCCTAATGCAGTAAACAAGGCTGTTAGTGTTCACATTTTAAGAAATTGATATATGGAAGAAGATGCAGTTCTTATTTTTATATTGATTTACATTGACTTGTGCGGTTGTCGTAGTTCTAGTTTTTGGTTTCGTCTAATATATTGGACTGGTTTTTCACTTCTGCTTCTTGATGCAGGGGTATTTGATGTTTTAATGAAGTAAGCGTATGGCAGATTCAAATCTGGAATAATAAAAGAGTTAGTAATATGGCTAGAATCACAAGAAACAAAGCTGCCGAGATACTAGGGTTATCTAGACAGACAGTCAGTAACTACATCGAGCAAGGTCTCATTGGTAGTTGCGTTGGAGAACATGGTATCTTGTATGTAAACAGCGAGGACGTTGAGAAATACGCCGAGAAGTACAAGATGCTTGCAGCCAACGAAAAGATGATAGATGATAAGCTCAAAGAAGTTGAGGCGCATAAGCGTGCAATAAACGTTGAACTTACCGAGTTGAGAAACAGAGCGACCGCAAACGGCAGACTGGCTGCCAACGCTGTTGGTATGCTTTTTGGCGTTATTAACGCTATGTCGTATCTTGACATCACTCCAAAACTCAGCTATCGTGAATCTAAGTTGCTAAAGGACATAATTAACGGAATGACCTATGATGAGTTGTCACTCAAGTATGGCGTATCAGCAACTAGAATCAGACAGATTGTAGAGAAGACGTACAATAAGCTGACGTACAACGAGAATGCCGCCATTGCCGAGATTGCTACAAATCAAGATTTGAGAATCGTGATTGATGGTTTAAAGAAGAAACTAAAAGCAACACAAGCTAGTTATGATGAATACAGACGTGCAAAAGGCGATACTCCTATCGGTGGAACAATACTTCCACCATTAATACTTGGTAAAGATGTAAACGACTGTGGCTTTCCTGTTCGTATTCTGAATATGTTCAGATGGTGCGACGTATATACCGTAGGCGATTTACTCCGCAAATTCCATGGTAAGTCTGATTTGGATAAGATTAGAAACCTCGGGAAAAAGAGTATTTGGATTATCCTCGACTTTATCGAAGAGAACAATCTTAGCTTTAAGCAGAATGGAGAAAGTGATGAGGATTTCTATATTCGTCTCAACAATAATTTATCAAACAAAAAACATGAAGAAAATGATTAAGAAGTGTTTCGGATGGTTCGATATTTACTATGCCGAAATGTTATTGGGTGTTACGTTTGCAATATCCAACGCTTGTATTGGCAGTTGGAATGTTGTATTAGTTTGGATTGCATTCGCATTCAGTTGGGGAATATTCAAACTGATAATAAGCGTGGAGAACAGAAGATACAAAGCTCTTATTAACCTCTCGAAGAAAATACAGAGTAATGAGAAAAAAGCTGTTCAGAATATGGTGTGGTTTTGCGATGAGCTGCAACTTGAAATGCAGCGTCACAGACTGACCGCATTACAAGGTATGAAGTACAAGAATAAGGCTGAGTTTATGCAGCGAAAGAAGAGCCTTACACAATACCTAAAGTATTCTGATGCGATTGACAACCTCTACGAGCAAGAAGTTGAACGCTTGCATAAAATGAAGAAAGAAATTGAAAAGAAGAATAATGATGGAAAAGACAAAGGAACTGACTCTGAAACAGAGACTGCAAAAACTGAGTGAAGAACCAATACCATTCTTTCACTCGCTTACACCATTCGCCGCAGGATTTACACAAGGTTTCAATTACGAAAAGAAACGACTTGTTTCTGCATTGGTGAATAACTCGGAAGTCACAAAGGACTTCATCAACGAGCCTATCAGCGTACCAATAAGCGATAGTAGTCTGTTCATGCACGCATTCATTGACGGCTCTGTTGACTATCGTAAGAAGATAGAAACTATTCTATCGGATAAATAGCAAGAAAGGGAGGTTTGTAGCCTCCATTTTTTATTTGCCCTTTTAATTGTAATGATTATAAATCTGTATCTTCCAAATCTTTGTTAAGGTAATCAATAACCTTGCGGTTGGCTTCATCAATCTTCTTTGTATCATACTTGATATAGGTTGATGTTACCGCATTATCCCACATCGCATGACCTAATGCCCTGCCTATAACTTCCATCGGTATATCAATCTCGCTTGCTAGCGTTGCCCACGTATGGCGATTATAGTAGGTGGAAAGATAGGGGAACATCGGTTCTTTACTATATTCTCTGAATTTACCTAACCTTTTAAGTCTGAAATTCAAATTGCTCTCAAAGTGTTTGAGGTTGAACTTACTGCTGTCCTTATACTTTAAAAGGTATTTCTTACCTTTGTATCGCTTGATAATCTCCAACGCCTCTGGTTCTACCTTTATATCATACAATCGTCCTGTCTTGTTGCGCTTGTAGCATATTCTGCCACCACGAAGGTCTGTTGGCTTCAAATCTAGAAGGTCTGATATATTGATACCAATCAAATAGAAACCTAGCATGAACAAATCCCTTGATTCACGTTGAGGGTTAGTGTGGAACTCTGCATCACGCAACTGTCTCATCTGTTCTAGAGATAAACAACGCTTTCTTGTTTCCTCATGTGGAAGTACGTACTTACGGAATGGGAATAGGGTCGTTATCTCGTTGTCAATTGCCCAATTGAATGTTGCCTTGATATTTCTCAAGTCAATATGAACTCCGTTAGGCATCCGTCCTCTTTCATATTCATGCTTCACAAACTTATCGAGCCAGTCTCTAGTGATGGTATCAAATGTACACTTAGCATCAAAATTTCTAATTCTGATGATAGTCACATCATATACTCTCTTCGTGCCAGCTTTCAAATTCTTGGAATCCGCACACATCTGCATATAGTCGAGGAAATTCTTCTCAGCTACCTTGCCACCCTTTATAATCTCTTTCAGATGGCTTTTTAGCATCGGAACGTCCTCACCCTTGTGCAGCAGTATATAGTCTTCCACGTTTGAATATAGCTCTGCCAGTCGCTTAGTTTTTGCCTTTGCAGACTTGTCTGAACGAGGAAATACCATACCATCAAACTTCTCTGTCGATTGCAATCCTGTGTATATATAGAATCTCTTACACTTATGAGTGATGGAGAAATACACCTTATATGTCTTGTCTTCAACGTAAACCTTCATAATTCTATCTCCTATTAGCTTGCATATTACTTGCAAAGTCTATCAGTTTTTATCATATTTACGGGGTTTTTCGGGCGTTTTTTACTTTATATTTTACTCGTTAAATCTCGTAAAGTATTGATACTCAGTGTGAATGCTTATCGCGTTAAGTGAAGCTCAATCGGCTCACCATTTTTTGGGGTATATCCACCCCTCACACATATAGTGTTTACTGATAGTTTCTTTGTTTTCATATTGTGTTAAAATTATACCTTACTTGCATATTACTTGCATTCCTACTTCTTTGCAAGCAAATCCATTAGCTGCTTGATTTGAGCATCCTTGCTCTCTACTTGCTTGCGCAGGTCTTCAATCTGTTCTTTCAGCAACTCTACTTCTTTCGAATCATTATTGCTAACAATCTGTTTATTGTGATGGGCATTATCCTCGTTCACCATATTTATATTAGGTGTTCTGTCTTTACCGAAAACCCAGTCACTTGGACTAACGGCAGCTTTATCATCAAACATTTCGCCATCAGAATTTACTAGCCATTCTTTTCTCAGACCTAGATTGTAGCAAATCTTTTGAATATCATTCTTGGTGAAAGAATACTTTGTATTACTTTCGCTCGTCTTTTTATTAAGATTAGCTTGGTTTATGTCTATCACCTTGCAAAACTGAGACATCGACTTGAATTTACTTATGTCGAAGCAAAACTTTAAGTTCTTCGCAATATCATTCATAATTCTTAAAATCTGTTTAGAAATTACACATTATGCGCCACCTTTCGCAAACAAAGGTTAAAAAACCAAGAATAACGAAACTTTCTCTTCAAAAAGTTTGGTTATTTGAGGTTATTTCCGTACCTTTGCAATCGTTAATCAGTTACAACACTGATAGACGAAAAAGGTGGGACGGAGTTCAAAACACCGTCTAAGCTATTTATCCACTGCAAAGATAGTTATTTAACTTCGTTCCACCAAACTTTTTTGGTTAAATATAGTTATTTGAAGAGAAATAATGAAGATAGAATATAATCAGGAAGAGGTTCGTCAGAGGGTTGCAAAGGTTATAGAGTTGGGCAACTACAAGTCCACAAGGTCGTTTTCGATTGATGTTGGTCTCGATTGCTCTAACCTATCAAAGATGCTAAGAGGTAAGCAGAATTTTACCAAGGCAGCTATGATGGCTATTTGCTCTAACCTAAAGGTTGATTTACAATGGCTCGCCTACGGAAAAGGTGATGCACCTGTAATGATAGGTCAGATAGATGACGCAACACAATTACGAATCGAAAAGGCAAGACTTGAAGAACGAGTACAATGCCTAGAAAACGAAAAAGCATTTCTGCAAAGGATGCTTGAAAAGTAATAGGAGAATAATAAAATGGCAACACCGAAGAAGAAAGTAGTGGTCGAAAAGATTGCTAAGAAATGGCTATCAACTGATGAAGCTGCATCATACATAGGTATGGGAAAGTCGTTCATAGTTGAGTTGAGAAAGAGTGGAAAGCTACCACACTGCATGATAGGTCACTCTGCATTCTTCCTCGCAAGCGATATAGATAATCTGCTTGAAAGCCATCGTATATATTAGAGTTCTGTTGTTTAATATCACCAAGTGTGGTGGATGGGCGAGTTTTTAACTATTTCTTTTATATGCTCGCCCAATATGGTTTCATAGCTCAGATGGTTAGAGCGGTCGGCTGTTAACCGATAGGTCGTAGGTTCGAATCCTGCTGAAACCGCAATTCTTTTAGAATCAGATTATCACTACAAGTAATGAAACTGAAAGCTAGAGAAGAGTTCTTTGACATATTGATAAAATGCACAGAATAGTATGCGCATATAAGAAATGTAGTAAAGGAGCGGCACTGGCACGCGGTGATATTACGAAAGGGTATGCGATATACGTAAGACTAGTAATTCTGTTATTGATGAAATTATCACTGATGAACTACCACGGAAATGATATTGGCATCCAGTCAAGCGAGAAGAATTGTCGTGGAAAGCAAAGGATAATGATAATTCAGAGATAGCAGTCTAGCCAACTCTGAACAGAGTTGAGTCAAAGAATGAGACTTAAACACTACTTAAAGTAGAGATTACTTCTCAATACTTTAATTAAATAACAACAAAGAGATACTTGGTGTAAATGGAAGCACGTCATACAACTAGAAGATACCGTTCTTATCGTATGGAAATGTTGGTTCGAATCCGGCAATATCTCCAAAGTTATAAATGTTTTTGCATAAATATTTTATTTGATTACTTGTTTGTTTATATTTTAATTAACAAAATTTGAATTTGAATTTGACAATGATGGCAATGCAGTCTGTCTGTGAAGATAGGCTGCATAAATCGCAGGTTGGAGCAGTGGTAGCTCGCTAGGTTCATGTCCTAGAGGTCGTAGATTCGAATTCTGCACCTGCAACACTCATTTTTTTGGTTATAAGGTTATAAGGTAAAGTTTTCTAAGTTTTAGCATCAAGTTCGTGAGAATATGATGCTTCTGGTTCTATGGTGTAACGGTAGCACAAGAGATTTTGGTTCTCTTAGAGATTGTTCGAGTCAGTCTAGAACTACTGCATTTTTTCATCTATGTACTTCTGCTTGTGAAAGTAGTTGTACTTTATTTGGAATCGACACTTTTTAAGTGTTTTTTTACTTAAATAATTTATTTTTTCTCAACTGCTTGTGATAAGTCGTTGAGTTTTGCCCTTAAAGCAATTAGGTAATGCGCTACATACGCAGATTTAATGCTCCGACCAGTATGTAGAGAAGATGGCTCGATACCATCTAAGGGCGCATTTTTTTTACTTTGTCATAAGAAAATGATTAAATTTTAAAATTAGGCTGTTTTTCCTTGGCGGTCAGATTATTAAGTTAGTCTGCCGCCAAGCTTTTTAAGCGAAAAGAACATGAAGATTATATATAGTATAAAGGTTCACAGAGACCACTTGAAAACGCTGCAAGGTCTGAAATGCTTGCAGTCTGTTGATGTCGGTGAAGATGGCAAGTTAATTACTTGTCAGTTCAAAGACAACAAGACTAGAGGTTGTCTGATTGCTCATACAAATGATTGGCTTGTTGAATTTGCGACAGGAGAATGGCAGAAGTTCGGTGATGCTGCTTACCAACAACTAGTTTGGAATCCGAGCAACGTATCTAAAGAATATTAGCTATGGCTGCTGCTAGGGTTATTCAACACAAGTACACATCGAAAGATGGTACTGAGTACGATAGTAAAGAAGAATATCTGTATCACCAAATTCTTCTTGCTGATAAAAGAGTTTCTTGTATTCATAGACAAGTGAAACTCAGCATATTCAAATCCATTTATATGATTGTGCCGAAACAGCTCAAAACAAAGGTTCGGTACGATAAAAGACTGATGGTTAGCGGTCATAGCTATAAACCAGACTTCATATTTTGGGAATACGGAAAATTGATTGTCTGTGACGTAAAATCAAAGTACACTCATTCTCTCAGGGAGTTCAGAATAACTGCCAAGGGGTGTATCAGTAAGATTGTCGAACACAACAAGAAACGTCATAATGGTGAGCCGTTTGTGGTTTTTCGTGAAGCTATCCATATCAAGAAGAACGAATGGAAGATAATCGACTACCCACCTGACGGAAACAGTTATTGTGAGATTTAATTTCATTCATAATTTATTTAAAATTTATAGTTAGTTATGTAAACCGCCCCTACGCCGACTAAGGTTGTCGTAGATAGGATGTGGAGTTGCTCTTTGGGCAAGAGTATGAATCGAAAACACACCAAGGGGAAATAAAACCTCTCGTAAGTTTGGCAGATGGTGTGTCTTTTGAAACCTCGGAAACGAAGCATCCTTTTAAAAACAGTTTAATATATGAATATAAAAGAATTAGACGGTTATCTGAAATTTCTTTCTGAGAAACAGACTGCCGTTCAAGAAAGCGGTTTTGATGTTGAGGATAGCGATTTGAGTCCTCAACTATTCCCATTTCAGAAGTATTGTGTTAAGCGAGCATTGAAAGTTGGTCGATTTGCGATGTTTGAGGACTGTGGATTGGGAAAGACGTACCAGCAATTAGAGTGGGCACAGCAAGTGGTAAATCACATTAATAAACCTGTTCTTATTCTTGCGCCATTGGGTGTTATAGGTCAGACAATCAAAGAAGGAGTTCATTTCGGGTACAAAGTAACTGAGATTGCTCTTACTACATTTGACCAGGACTTGGATACTGGTATCTATATTACCAACTATGATAATATGGATAACATAGATGCTTATCTGTTTGGGGGGTGCGTTCTTGATGAGAGTTCAATATTGAAGAACTTTGCTGGAAAGACAAGAACCGCACTTATTGAGGATTTCAAAAATACACCTTATAAGTTATGTTGTACTGCAACGCCTTCTCCAAACGATACAACCGAGCTTTGTAATCATGCAGAGTTCTTGAATATTATGACAAGAAACGAAATGCTTGCGATGTATTTTGTACATGATGGCGGCTCTACATCTGATTGGAGACTGAAAGGTCATGCACAACAAGACTTCTGGGATTTCGTTTCTACTTGGGCAGTCATGCTCAGTAAACCATCTGATATTGGTTTTAGCGATGATGGATATATCCTTCCACCGATGAATGTTATTGAAGATTACATCGTTACCGAAAAGAAAGATAACGGTGCTCTCTTTAATGATATGGCAGTGTCTGCAACGGATTTCCATAAAGAGCTTAGAAGAACTATCAAGCAACGTCTTGAAAGAGTTGCTGAGATTGTTAATGCTTCTTCTGAGAATTGGATTATCTGGATTGGGCAAGATGAGGAAGGTAAGGTTCTTCGTGAGCTGATTCCCGATGCAGTTGAGGTTAAAGGTAGTGATAGCAAGCAATACAAGAAAGATAAGTTGCTCGGATTTGCCAATAACGAGTTCAGAGTGCTTGTCACTAAGTTGAAGATTGCATCATTCGGTCTTAACTATCAGAACTGCCGTAATCAGATGTTTGCTTCACTTGATTTTTCATTTGAAGCTACCTATCAAGGTATCAGACGTTCATATCGTTTCGGTCAGAAAGATGAGGTGAATATCCACATCATTACTCTTGATACGATGCAGAACGTGAAATCATCATTCGAGGAAAAGCAAAAGCAGTTCCTCGAAATGCAGAAGTCTATGACCGAAGCTATGTGTCGTAACATCAATAATCAGATAAAGTTAAAGAAGATGGAAGTTGATAATAAGTATCAATCAAAAAACTGTGACATTCGCCTAGGTGATTGCGTACAGCTCATTCAGAATGTTCCCGATGAGAGTATAGGTTTCTCTATTTTCTCTCCACCATTTGCGGAACTTTACACATATTCCGATAAGTTGGAAGATATGGGTAACTCAAAGGACTATAAGGAGTTCTTTACTGCCTTCAAATATCTTGTTAAAGAACTATACAGAGTTCTTTGGAGCGGTCGTAACGTTGCTGTTCATTGCATGGACTTGCCTATCCAAAAAGGTAAGGAAGGATATATTGGGCTTCGTGACTTCTCTGGTATGATTCTTGAAGCATTCCAAGAAGTAGGTTTCATTTATCATTCAAGAGTAACGATTTGGAAGAATCCTGTAACCGAAATGCAGAGAACAAAGGCACTCGGTCTTCTCCATAAGCAAGTAAAGAAAGATGCGGCTATGAGTCGTGTTGGCATCCCTGACTATCTTATGGTATTCCGAAAGGAAGGCGAGCATGAACACCCAGTTCATTGTGATATATCTGTTGATACTTGGCAGAAGTACGCTTCGCCAGTGTGGATGGATATTGATTACTCTAAAACACTTAATGGTATTAAGGGGCGGCGTGACGAGAAGCATATCTGTCCATTACAACTTGAAACAATCGAGCGAGCAATAACTCTTTGGAGTAACAAGGGTGATAAGGTTCTTACACCATTCCTTGGAATCGGCTCTGAGGTTTATCAGTCAATTAAGATGGGTCGCTTTGGTGTCGGCTTTGAATTAAAGGATAGTTACTTTAATGAAGCTGTAAAGAATTGCAAAGCTGCCGAGGCTGATACAAATGCACCTACATTGTTCGATATGTAGTTTTTCATTTGCCCTTATATATGCTCACGTGAATCGGTGCGGTGGAACTTGCGTGAGGTTCACTTTGTAATAGTCTGAGCACTGCACCGATTATTCTTTGGATATTATTTTCTTTCATAACCAAGCCCAACCGATGATAGTGTTCCTTGGGCAAGAACGATAATGGTACGACACTGCTAGAAATAGTAGCACTCTTGAAATTTTGTGGCTATCATCGGTACTTTAGATGTCTTTAGAGTAGGTCAATGTTTAACGAGCCAAGGCAGTTCCGACCGACCATCGGGAAATAGTCAATACAATCCTTGTAGGATTCATCACTTAAATTTTGCCAACTGCCGAGGCTCATTTTTTTCAAAGTATGGGAGGTGTATAATGGCGAGATTAACGATTGAAGAATTAAAGAAAGACCCATTGACAAAAGGCGATTTTGAGCGTATGAAAATTATGGGATTAGACCCAAATGAGCCTTGGGCGTTAGTTTGTAAGATATTGGATTTTTGTGACGATGGTTACTTTAATATGAGAGCTTTGAATCTATTCTCCATATATGTAACTGGTTACTTCGATTGTTATCGTAGATTAAATTCTGAAAAGATAGAAAAGATTAAAAAAACTTTTGGATAATGAAAGGTATGTATTATATATGCTATCTTGTTGTTATGCTTGTTCTTGTAGTTGCTGCTGAGATAATTAACTTCACAAGCAAGGCTGTATGCGGCAAGAAAGTTATCAAATATTTTGAATTATGATTAGCGAGTATAGAAAGAAATTGATTGCAAGCGGCATTCCTGAAGGTGTCGTAAAGCGAGCATACGATTTTGTTGAAAAATCAGGGATAGGCGAAGAACTTGTTGGCAAGGAAGCTGAACTATGTCAGCTTTTCAAAGACTTTGCTGTAACTGCATATATCACAGGTGCTAGAGAACAAAAAGAAGAAATACTCAAAAAGTTAATGGATAAATAATCGGTATGAGTATAATTTTATTTGCGCTTGCTGCAACCGCTCTTATGTTCGCAGTTGTTGGTGCAATAGCGATGATGCTAGGTCTGGATAAAGAAGATTAGCAAAATGAGAAGTGAATCAAGACGCAGCCAGCTCGACCACGAAAGATATATGAGAAATCGTGAAGAAAGACTGCAAAAGCAAAGAGATTATTACAGAGATAATACTGAACTTTGCAAGGCTAGCGTAAAGCGATGCAAAAAGAAAAGAGTAGAAAGAGAAAGATTATTATTGTTTAATTAAATATGTAGCTATTATGGCAAAAGACAAAATTAAGTTGGTTTTTGAGATTGACCGTTTTAAGGTTATCGGTTGTGTCGCACGTAACTGTGAGACAAAGGAAGAGTACGATGAATTGGTGAAAATCATCAATGATACTGATGAGGTTGTTCGTGATGACGCAGAAACTGAGAAGACAAATTGTGTGCTGATTCTCGACAAGTTGTTGTACGACAACGAGAATTTGGCTCTTCGCAAACGTTTGGAAAGCGAGGATGAAACACTTCACAATGGTGAAGGTGGCAGTGGTGATGGTGACGGCAACGTAAAGTGCATCGAAATCAAAGGCGAGGTTGCCAAGGACTTATTCGATAAGCTTGCGTCTTTGGTAGAAGAAGGAAAGGATGGTGAGTAATGAGAGCAAGAACTAGTACTTGGTATGAGACAAAAATCAAGTACCAAAAGACAATGGAGGATGGCTCGGAAAAAGTAGTCAACGAACTTTATGTTGTTGATGCACTTTCTTGTACCGAGGCAGAAACATCTATCATTGACGAAATGAGTTGCTATATTAGTGGTTATTCTGCCGTTACAAGCGCAAAGAAAACCAACTATGGCGAGATTTTCTTCTCTGACTTGGATGATGATGATAAGTGGTACAAGGCAAAACTCCAGTTTATCACTATTGATGAGAAATCCGATAAGGATAGACGTTCTAACTTTACTTACTTGGTTCAGGCTAAGTCGTTGGCACGTGCTCTTCGATACGTAGATGAGGCGATGGGAAAGACTATGATTGATTACGACATCGTAGGTCTTAACGAAACTAAGGTCTTCGATGTCTTCGAACATCTTGCTCCATCTTCCGAAAACAAAGAGGAAAAGAATGAGTAGAATCGACAAACTTATAGCATCTATGCCGTCAAAAATGGCTAATGCAGTAATCCATCAACGCAAGTTACACGCTTGCTTGATGGAACTTACTGCAAACAAGTCAAGAGAAGTGGCGGCTAGAGCTATTTTTCTGAATTACCAAGATGGTGATGGCAGAAAGTTAGGTACAATTCCGCATTATTACGAAAGACCTACATCTACTGGCTCGGTAATGGTGGAGACGTACTTTAGTTATATTGACAGAGTTCACTAATTTTAAAATCTATACAAATGGATATAGAACAGTTAAATAAAACGCCTCATAATCAGATTTGCGACTTGGCAAGAGATAAGTTTATTGAGGTGTACAATCAGAAGTTCGGAGAGGGTGGAGAAGTGTTCTTTGAAGAACAGAAGGCTCTGTTTAATAATGAGCTTCTCAATGGCTCATTTAAGGGTTATCTCGAAAAAGCTACATCGTTGAATATTCACGATGCTTTCATGAACTTGGCGATTAACGGATTGTCTCTCGAAAAGGGAACTACGACACTCTGTTACCTTATGGGCTATAGCAACTACGACAAGAACACCAGACAATCAACTTATACGGCTAAGATTACATATACAGGATATGGTGAGATTCTTCTTCGTCAAAGGGCTGGGCAGATTCTTCGTTGTGACAACCCTGTAGTGGTATATGATTGCGATGATTTCCGCTTCGGTGAGCGTGACGGTCATAAATTTGTTGATTATGTGAAGACCTATCCACGACCAGCAAATTCACGTATCGTTGCTTGTTACGTGAAGATTATCCTTCCAAACAATTCATACGATTACTTCGTTCTTGACCGTGAAGGTATCGACCGATTGCGTGAATATTCTGCTAAATTTGGCGGTCAAGACCACAAGGCTAACGCTCTATATGGAGGTTGTTATAATGGTAATGATGGTAAAATGTACTTCAAGGATATTGATACAGGATTCCTTATCTCTAAGACTTGTAAACATGCGTTTAAGACTTATCCTAAGTTACCTGTCGGTCTTGGCGGTATGTTGCAGGCTGATGTTGATAATCAACCTCAACAGCCACAACAACAAGAAGCATTTGGTGCTTCACAAACTGAGACACAGAAAAATGGTGTTAAGGCAAAGGTTGACGATGATTCTCCATTTTAATTTATAAAGTATGGCTGAAAATACAGAATTGCAGTTGGTACAACAACAAGCAAACAATATTACAAGACAGATTGCAACGCTCAAATCCGATACGGAAAATGCGGTGCAAGCTAACAGAAAGTCTTATGAGGCATGTGTTCAGGCAGGTGAATCTCTTCTGTCTGATATTAGTGCGTCTGGTATGAATGATGCTCTTGACGAGAAAGCTGCTGAATTTATCAAGAAGGCTAAACTGACAGAGAAAGCAATGACGGAGAAACGTAAGGGTGTTACCCAAGTGTTCGATATTGTCCGTAAAGGATTTACGATGATGGAGAGCCTTATCTCTGCCAAGAATACAGATTCTGTTGTCTATAAGATTCAGGAGAAGCGCAATGAGTATGCTGCCTTCAAGCTAGAACAGCAGAAGAAAGCAGAGCAAGAACGCTTGCGACTAGAGCGCATTAAGGAGGCTAAGATTAAGTTGAAGACTGATACTATTGATACGCTCAACAATCTTCTTACTGAGCATTCTTCTGCTGCTATCAACTCACTTAATAATACGTTCTCTCTTCTCACCCTTGATAATAAGGATGAAGTTAAGAAACGTATTACAGAGTGTTCTGATGTTCTTGACCTCGGACATCTGTTCGTTAATAACAAGCCTTCATATTCTTCTGAAATTGAAGAGAATGATGCAAAGGATATTATGAATGGCGCATACAAGGAAATTTCCGCATCGTTGCTTGCGTCTTATAAGCAGACTGTCACTACAACACGTGATGAACTCCTCATGAAGTTTGATTCTAAGATTGCTGAACTTCTTGAAATCAAGAAGGCAGAAGAGGAACGTAAGCGAAAAGAGGAGGAGGCTCGCAAGGCAGAAGAGGAACGTAAGCGCAAAGAGGAGGAGGCTCGTAAGGCTGCCGAGGAAGAGCGTAAAAAGCAAGAGGAAATCCAACGCATCAAAGATGAGGAGGAACGCAAGCGCAAGGAGGCAGAACTGAAAGCTGCCGAAGAGGAACGTAAGCGTAAAGAAGCTGAACTGAAAGCTGCCGAAGAAGAACGCAAGCGAAAAGAAGCAGAAGCTGCCGCTGCTGAGGCTGAACGTAAGGCTAAAGAAGAGGCTATACGTAAGGCTGATGAAGCCGCTAAGGAAGAGCAACAACGCAAGCTTGCAGCAGAGCAAGAGAAACGTGATGCAGAGAATGCAGCCCAGCACGCTACCGCACAAGCCCAATCGCTCTTCGCTCAGACTTCTGTTGACAACACAAGTAAGCAGAAAATAAAGGTCACAAAACGTCTTGTCGTTACTGACAAAAACGCTTGGCTCGATATTATTCAGCAGTGGTGGACGATTGAAGGCTCTTCTATGTCACCTGACAAACTTGCATCTAAGTTGGAGTTCATGCGCAAAGCTTGCGAGAAACATGCCAACAACGAAGAAGAGTATATCGTTTCTCCTTATATTAAATATGAGGATGAAGTAACAGCTAAGTAATATGGCAGAGCAACCGTTTGACACTTATTATTCACGTGGTGAGGTTTCCAACTCAGACCTCACCGCATTGAAGTTCGCTCTTAACCCACAGCTCAACTTCGTTAAGGAATCAGACAAGAAAAAGGCATTCCATCTTGGTACTCTCGTTGATGCTCTCGTTACTGAACCAGAAAAGTGTAATCATTACGCTATGACGGTTGATGATGAGAAATATACAGAGAAGGATTGGAAATGGGGATTAGACAGACTTGCGGTATTAAAGAAACAAGCAACAAAGGACAGATTTCTTGATTTTGTTCTAAAGAATGCGGTCGGTCAGAAAACATTCATCAATCCACACATGAAGATGGAATATCAAGGCTTCGAGTTTGAACTGCCTGTACGATGTAAGTTCGACTGGTGGCTTGGCGAGTTTGGCGGTGACTTGAAGACTACCGCAGCTACGTCACAAGAACAATTTGAAGCGCAGATTGATTTCGTGGACTGGGATAGAAGCCGTGCATGGTATATGGACTTGACGCACAGCATTGACCCTAGATATGGAAATCAAGACTTTATCTTTGCAGTTTCAAAGACTAAGAAGAAAGTATTCTACAAAAAGATTGAACGTGGTGACGAGTTGTATTTGCGTGGTAGAGAGAAGGCTCTTGAATGGGCTTTCAGAATGTGGTGTTTATTATAATTATCATTATGTCAGATAAACCAAAATTATACGATTATCAAGAAGAGGGTGTACGCATGGAACTTGCTATGAAACGTTGCATAAATGGTGACGATATGGGAACTGGCAAGACGGTTCAATCTATCGTTGCCATTGAACGTGCAAAAGCGACTCCTTGCTTGGTTATTTGCCCTGCTGCCCTCAAAGTTAATTGGGAACGTGAAATCAAGAAATTCACAAATCTTCGTCCGCTTATCCTTACGGATTCTGTAAACGCAACATACGGCTATCATCTTACTAAGATGGATTTGTATGATGTGGTTATATGCAATTACGAGTCTCTTGCAAAATACTTTGTTGTGGACTTGGGTTCTAAACCATTGAGACTTAAAAACTTTTTGTTCCGTAATGAACTGAAAATTATCAAGTCTGTAATTATTGACGAGTCCGCAAGAGTTAAAGACCCAACGACAAGGCAGTCAAAAATAATAATGGGTATTTGCCAAGGTAAGGAATATATCTACGAGCTGACTGGTACGCCTGTGGTTAACCATGCTACTGATATGGCTTGTCAGTTGGCTATTCTTGGTAGAATTGGTGAATTTGGTGGATATGGCGAGTTCTGCAACAGGTACGGCGAGAATGAGAATCTTGAAGAGCTTAACCGGAAGATACACGAAACGTGTTACTTCCGTAGGGAAAAGAAAGATGTGCTCAAAGATTTGCCTGAACTAACAAGAACAACAATTAGTGTTGCTCTTGATTCTGAAACACAAGAAGAGTATGATACTTGTCAGAAAGACCTGCTTACATTCCTTCTTGAATATAAGAATTGCTCTGAGGATGAAGCTAGAAAAAAGCTACGAATGAAGGCATTAGTTAAATTTATGAATCTTCGTTCTATATCTGGAAAGGGAAAGATGAAAGCAACAATCGAGTTCCTACATGATACGGAAGAACAGATAATTGTGTTTGCAGAACATCGTGATGTTGTTGATGCAATCAAAAAGGAGTTTCCTAGTGAGGTATGTTCCGTTACTGGCTCTGATAATCAGCAGCAGAAACAATGGGCTATTGACTCTTTCCAAGCTAAGAAAAAGAGAATAATCATCTGTTCCATTAAAGCTGCTGGTGTAGGATTAACTCTTACGGCTTCATCGAATGTCGTATTCACAGAGCTACCTTGGACGATGGCAGACTTATCTCAGTGTGAATGCCGTGCTTATCGTAACGGACAGAAGAATGCTGTTACATCGTGGATTCTGATGGGAATTGATACTATTGACAGTTATCTTTATAGCTTGATTATGAAGAAAGGTTCTATAGCATCAAAGGTTACTGGTGAGCAAGATTCCGCTATTAAGGATGTTGCCTACTTTGATGAGTTGGCTGATTTGGTTTTACAAAATTCTTTAAATAAAAAATAATGGAAATTCAAGGAAAAGTTATTGCCGTTTTACCTGAAAGAAGCGGCGTTTCTGCAAGAGGTGAGTGGAAATCGCAGACCTATGTAATAGAAACACAAGAGCAATATCCTAAGAAGATGGCTTTTGATGTTTTTGGAGCTGATAGAATTGCTAGTTTTGGCATTCATTCTGGCGAGGTTATTAACGTTAGCTTTGATATTGATGCGCATGAATATCAAGGCAGATATTTTAATCAGATTCGTGCTTGGAATGTTGTTCGTCAGGCGCAGCAAGCCCCTGTACAAGGTGGCGGTTTTAGTGGCAATGTTCAGTCTGGCGCACAGGCGGCACAACAAGCTATAGCAAGTTCTGCTAATGCTGCTGGCGTGGCAAACCCGACGAATCAGCAAAGTCTGTTTCCACCTGCACAGCCACAGCAACCGCAATCTGCTGCTCCATCTTCTGATACGCAGTCTTCTGATGACTTGCCCTTCTAGCGTAGAATTAATCAAACGAGCATTCAACGCTTATGTGGTTCAATCTGAAAAATGTGTTTGAACTTGAAAAGTTTAGAGAAAAAGTAACCGAATTGGAGACCAAAGGTGCTATGGTAGAACTGAAAGAGAAGCGTGGGCGTTCCTTAAATCAGAATGCCTACCTTCATTTACTTCTATCAGCCTTTGCGCTTCAATACGGCTACACTCTAGACGAAGTTAAGACACATTTCTATAAGCTAGTAGTGAACAAAGATATTTTCCTCAGAGAAGGGATTGATAAATTCACAGGAGAATGCTATAAGTATCTTCGTTCTTCTGCTGACCTTACAAAAGACGAAATGAGCAAATCAATTTCTGATTTCAAATCGTATGCAAAAGAAGAGGCTGGATTTGATTTTCCCGATTCTGATGAATATATCGCACTACTTCATATTCAGCATGATATTCAGAAAAACGAGCAATACTTGCAGTAGTATTGTGTAACATACAATTTTTAATACAATGGATTCTTTTAAGATTAGCAAAGAACAATATTGTGATTTAATGAAACTTGATAGGACAAATGCCGTAAACTTGTTTGTTTATCTTCTAGCAAACGCAGATGATAACGGAACATTGATTGTTAGCATCCGCAAGATTTCGAGTGAACTATGTATTGGAGTGCAAACCGTAAGAACGTTGCTTAAACATTGGTATATAACACACATACTAACACACCAAGTAACACACCAAGGTAGCGTAATAACTATTTGTGATATAAAAAGTTACAAAGGTAGGAAACGTGCTGCTAACACATCAAGTAACACACTTGCTAACACGCAAAAAACTATCGAGGAACGAAAGAAAGATTTCGCAGAAAGTTTGAAACCTTACCTCGAAGAGTACGGAAAGGATATGCTGAATGATTTCTATCGGTACTGGACGGAAATGAATAATGGTGGAAAAAAAATGCGGTTTGAAATGGAGAAAGTATTTCAAATTGCAAGCAGATTGGTTACGTGGAACAATAACAATAAATATCATTATAAGAATACCAACAGTCTTCCTGTTGGTATGAATTTGCAGAATAGTAAAGATAAAGATTACACAAAAGGGCTTGATAGATGGAACAAATAGATAGCGAATATTTCAAGAACCTTGTATCTCAGATGCGAGATACTGGTTATCCGCAAGAAATTGACAGAGTACAAATAAGCATTCCTAATGCAGAGAAACGTTTGCGTGGCGGCTTGCAGTATGTTGTTAATATGAAGTCTGGATGTAATGCCGAATGGAACGAACGCAATTACCGACCTATTGTTGATTGGATGACAGACAACAAAGGAAAAGGTTTATTGATGTTCGGCGGTTGCGGATTAGGTAAGTCGGTAATCGGAATGTATATTCTTCCTCTTCTTATTAAAGATGTACATAAAAAGGTGGTAAATATCTTTAGCGCACAAGAGTTGAACCAAAAGATTGATGAAATTCTCAAACTTCATATTATCTATATTGATGATATTGGTACAGAGGATAATCTTAACTCTTATGGCAACAAGCGTATGCCATTTGCTGAACTTTGTGACGCTGCTGAAAAGAAGGGGAAATTGCTTATCCTTACCACTAACCTCAGTATTGACGAGCTTACTGAGAGATATGGAGATAGAGTTGTGGATAGACTGATAGCAACAACAAAAGCAGTTCCTTTTACAGGTGATTCTTTGAGAAAGTAATTATGGCAGACGTAAGTAAAATGGCAGAGGAATGGCTCAGTGAGCACCCTAATGCGACACCAAAAGAAATATGGTTAGCTGGTTATTGTAAATCTACCGATAACTGGTGCAACCGAACCAAGTAAATTCTAGAATTTAAAACGAATTAATATATAGATAAATATGAGTCATTTTTTAACATTGGTAATTGGCGATGAGCCAGAGAAACAACTCGCCAAGTATGATGAAAATCTAGAGCTGCCTATGCATTTATACATGACTAAAGAGCAGCTTATTAGTGAAAAACGTAAGGAGATTGAGGAATACAAAAAGAATTACTATGATGTGTTCCTACAAGATAAAGATGCATATCTTGCCAACTGTTGCAAGGAACATGCAGATTATATCGAGAATGAATTTCCAAAGCATCTTAACTGGACGGACGAACAGATGTATGAGGATGCCGTGAAATATTATCGTATGGATATAGATGAAGGAAGCGAGGATATTGAGATACATGAGGACGGCAGCGTTTGGCGCACCTATAATAATGATGCCAAATGGGATTGGTATCAAATGGGAGGCAGATATGCTGGAAGACTTCAATTAAAGGATATATCAATGGATGCTCCATTATTCTATCCAGAATTTGCTCCTACATTCTATTCAAGAGAAGGCATTAACTATTTCAAAAAATTAAAGGCAGAAGGTCGTTGCGACCAAGCTCGCATTAAGGATATATCCAATGTAGAAGAAATATCAGTATTCGCTGTTGTTAAGGATGGGAAATGGTATGAGCGTGGCAAAATGGGTTGGTTTGCCGTAGTATCAGACGAAAAAGACAAAGATGCATGGAGCGAAGAAGTGAAACAACTTCTTGCATCACTTCCTCCTGACACTCTTCTAACGATGTATGATTGCCACATATAATCATTAACAAAAAAATATTTAAAAATGACGCAGACAGAACGTATTGAGAACGCTACCACCAAACAGGCGGTAGTGTTCATAGTTGTTTATTCTTGGGTTATCCTAAGAAATATAGGAAGAGCAATCAATAAGGCAGTTCACAAGCTACCTTGGTTGTTCATCGTGATAACGGTAGTAATATCATTCATCGTTAGCTTCGTCTTTATTTCTAAGGCTAGAGCAGAGCGAGATAGTTACAACCAGAAGTTAGTTCATACAACACAGCAGCTCGATAGCTTCTATGCTGCATACGGAAAGATTAAATCAAAGTAATATGGACGGAATGGTAATCAATAATTTGTCTGCACAAGCAACTACAGAATGTAATCTGTTGCAGCAAGAACTTCTAACATCGTTTGTTGAGGCTAGAAAACAAAAAGGTATTACAGAAAGCCTAATGAAAAGATTAGCGGTAAAAAAGATGAATGCGATAGAAGATATGTATGGAAACGTACATGTTACCAATGATAAATTTGGCGAGTGTGGTAGCGACTTTTACATTGATGCAACCGCTGATAGAATTACGTTGTCTCTAAAATATTACGTTTATAGGATTCCTTTGGACGGTTTATCTAAGCACGACAAAAGTGTTGCTAAACGTTACAACTATTGCGTGTATAACTACGATACAGCCAATAATGTATCATCTGGTTTTAAGACATTTCGACCTTGGGGTGGTCTTACAGGTAGTTGCGATTGGAGTTACTCTATTGATGATATTCTCAAAAGTGATTTTCTAACAGAAGGCATTAGTGTTGATAATGCAATAGGTGGTGTGTTTAAAGTCTTTCTTAAATAGTATGCAGACAAATTGGAATCCAAATAATTCGTGTGTACTCGCAGGTGTTCCTCTTGCAGTTCCATCGAAAGAACAGATAAGCAAACTCTACATGCTTTTCTACTCGATGGTAGGCGGCTTTGCTAAAATTGTCAAGTCTAACATAGATGAAACATTCAAACTAGTATCGGAAGATGAAAAGCTATTTAAGTTTGACGTAAAGAGAAGAATGACAGAAGCGAAGGAATTTTCAGATGAACTGATTGACTTATTCAAAGAACGAATGAAATCTGACGGCATGTCTGAGATATGGGATAAGCTTACTTTTATCATCAAGTTCAATCTACAAGATGATGTAAGAAAATGTTATTATGCGTTAGATAACCAATTTTCAAAGCATCATATTGAAAGACATAAGATGTACACAATGGTTGTTATGTCTGGAATATTGAGCGGAATGCTTGAATCTTCTGTTTCTGCATTTAAAAAGACAATGGATGAATATAACGGTTCTTGGGCAACAAATATTGCAGAATACTTTATTATCCCAATTAAGGGTGTTCATTCTCGTATGCGTAATGCAGTGGAAGCTATATATCCTGAATCTGTAGATAAGAAAGTGTTTTCAGAGTGCCCTGACAAACTCTCTCTCGGATTCGAAATCATCGGTAAAAAGGTGCTTGATTATAAACGTGCCGAAAAAGCACTTGCAAATGCTTGCATATTCAGTGGTCTTAATCTTGATATAAACGGAATTATCGTAGATGGAGAAGACGCACAAGATAACACTGGCACTCCTTGGAATGAAGCTCAATTAAGAGCATTGAAAACAGGTTACCCAGAATCCTCTAACAAAGATATTGCTAGAATAGTTGGCAGAAGCGTTTACGCGGTCGCTAAACAAGCTAAGAAGCTCGGATTGAAGAAATCTGAGGAATATCTCAGAGAGACTAGAATAGCTAACTTAAAACGTAAGAAAAATGAAAAAGATTCCAAAACTTTACACAAAGAACAGTAAAGGTCGCTATCAGGAATACAAGATTCCTGACCTTGATATATCGAAGACTTTCTATAGAAAGATAAATGGAAAGTATGAACCTACGAATATGCTATTGTATGACTCTATAGAAGAGGGTGTATGGGTAGTTACTCGACAGTCTTCAACAGTTAACATTATTCGTGCAGATTACCTTCGTGAGAGTTTCCACCTTGACAAGGCTGCCGACATTGAGCGTTTCCCTCTGTCAAAGATGGGACACATCAAGAAGGTTGCAGAACGTATCATTGATGAGCTGAGACTTGGTAATACAGACTCTAGAGCTATGACAAATCACGAACTTGTCAATTTAGTTGTCGGGCTTGTCTATAAATACAATGATGAGGTTTAATTATGGAAGATTTACCTATTGGCGCAGAAGTCGTGTTAAAGGTTGTTGAGACCAAGGAAGCTGATTGTACTGGTTGTTTCTTTGATGAAATTGCAAACATTATCAATATAGAAACGTGTAATCGAATCAAGTGCGCATCAAATGAGCGAAAAGACGGAAAGAATGTTCAATTCAAAAGAGTAAAGTAATATGGAAGAAAATATTAACATAGCGGAGATACTAAAGAATAAGCCAAAGGGTACTAAGCTTTATGCTGATGCCTTTGGAGAACTTAGTATAGAAGATATATATGCAGAAGGTAAAGATGAACTTGGTATTACTCTTTCATCTAAAGATGGAGATGAATTGTTGTTTTACAATGATGGGAAATACAACATATATGGAGAACCTATATTAGTGCCTTCAAAGGAAATGCGTGACTGGGAGAAGTTTGCTTGGAAGAGGGGTGATGTGTTGGTAAATAGCAGAGGTTTAAAGATACTCTTCGATAGATGGGCAAATGACAACTATACTAGTTTCTATGCAAAGACAATTAATTTGGTAGAAGATGGTTTTCTTGATACCAATTTACATACTTTAGCATCAGAAAAGGAGGCGAAATCTTTTATCATATGTATTGAGAAAAAATTAGGTGGCAAACTCAATCGTGAGACTCTTAAAGTAGAGAAGACTCAGCCAGAGTTCAAGGATGGGGATATTGTGTTTATGAAAGGAATTAAAGGTGGATATTATGCAAATTGTATTTTCATCTTAAGAAGTGAATATAAAGATGGAGACGAAAGAGCTTTTTACTATGCTTTCTATAATACTGACGATAAATTTACTATAGCTGAATATGGTAATACAAGAGTTCATTATAGTCTCCGCCCAGCAACTGACTCTGAGAAGCAGCAGCTCTTTGATGCTCTCGCAAAGAAAGGCAAGACTTGGGATGCAGAGAAGAAACAGATTGTGGATTTGAAGCCAAAGTGCGAGTTTAAGCCATTCGATAAAGTGTTGGGGCGAAATGAGAAAGATGATGTATGGGAAGCTGAACTCTTTTCTCATTATAAAGAAGAATCACAATATCCTTTTCGTTGTATCGGATTTAGTCGTAAGTATTGTATTCCTTACAACGAAGAGACAGCACATCTACTAGGAACGACTGATGATTGGGAAGGAGGTGAGCAATGATTAGAGACAATGCAAAGATAATTGTAACACCAACTGGTGTATCACTTAAAGAAGCCTTGACTAAAGAAGTAATTAAGGCACTCAATGAAGAAGCTTCCATCTATATGAATTATGAAATCCCAGAAGTAAAGCTTGCTGGCAATCCTCCTAGTGGTAAAGAAAATCGTAGAACTAGGAGAATGTTAGAACTTAGGGAAAGAAAGGGTAGATTATGAATGATGAAAGCATAGATATTAATCTTAGTTTTATCAATACTGATTATTTCTCAGTATCTGTAAGGGATGGGGCTATTTCAGTTATTGGTAGAATAACCAAGTTAGAGATGGAAAATTTTGTAAAGGCTCAATATTTCGAGATTAAAGAGGTATTGGATAAAAATAGTAAGAAAGGAAGATAATTATGATAGACGATAAGAAAATAGAAGCTGCCAAGGAAGAAATCTACGAGGATAGATTCTTGCTTAATGGCGAAGAGATAGTCTTCAACAATGATGAAAAGGAAGAAATGTTCTACAAAGAGGACATCAAAGAAGCTATTGGACTAGGTGCTAAGTGGGCTATCAATGAGTTCTTGAACGATTTGAATAAATTGCTTCATCCTGCTAGCGAAGTTCCTAGAAATGATAACGGAAAGATTCTCGCATTCTCAAAAGTGAATAGTAATATAAAGCTCTACGATATGAACGCTATGTTAAATGAAACTGCTTGTGACACATATCAAGAAATGTGGGAAATTAGAGTTAGAGCATATACTTTTACTGATTGGGTATTCGTAGATGAATTGTTAGACTTGATTACGAAAGGAGGTGAGTAATGAAAAAGCTTAAAGATTTGGTTGCTGGTGATGATGTACTAGTTATAGGTATGCATTGCAGACGTATTGCCAAGGTTGATAAAGTGACAAAGACTCAAATTGTTGTTAATAACGCTAGATTTAGAAGAGATTCGGGCTGGCAATGCGGTAGTGATAGATGGAATGTTAGAAGAATATCTGTTCCTACAGAAAAGGAAATATCAGATGTTAAAGAAGAGAATCTTCGCAAGAAACTCGTCTACGCTATCAGTTCTTTTGATTTTGAACGCTTATCAACAGATGAGTTAAAACAAGTGTACAATATTGTAAAAGGCAAAGAAAAATGAAAAAGAATAAACACTCATTAAAGATAAGTCGTAGCTATTTTGGCGAAACTACCCTTGATGGTTATCCTATAGCTACATATTCAAATGATGAATTGAATATTCTAAAGAACCTGCTAGAAAAGGTTCTGTGTGAAGTAAATGGATATATTCATCTTTAGAAAAGTAAAGCGTATGGCACAGAAATATATTGAAGATGACTTTGTGATGACAAGAACAGAGCCAAACAACTTTACACCAAATGGTGTTGTTTGTAAGTTTGTTGACTATGAAACAATAGACAAAGTGTTATTAAGAGCGATTAATGGCATTGATGGATTTATTGTAGAAAAAGGTCAGTTTGTTCCTATTCCTCTTACCCCATCCATTCTAGAGAAGAATGGATGGGAACATAAGGACGATATATATTTCAAGGAATTTCCACACCGAAAGCTTGTAATCATGGATGAGAATGCATATATAATCAATGAATGTTGTTCGATGTTTCTTTGTCCAGCCAAGTTTGTTCCACAACTCCAGCACCTTCTCTTCGGTTTTGGAATTACTCACGAAATGGAGGTGTAGGTATGTATTTAAACATTAGCGATATGTTATGTGGTTAACGCCTTCAGACATAAATAAATAGTAATATGAATGCAACAGAAGCAAAGAAGACGCTATTTGAGATTAGAAAAAATCTTATTGACGATAAGCAGAAGCATGCTATTTGGATAGCAATTAAAGCTATTAAGTATTGTAGTATAATAACTAAATCAATTAAAAATAATGAATAAAAAATATAGAAAGAAACCAGTTACCATTGAAGCTATTATAAAGCAGTTAAGCTAACCGCCTTCTGGCATAAAAGATAGAATATGACAGTACAAGAATTAATTGATGAATTATCAAAGATTGAGGATAAGACTATGGAAGTCAACTTCCCATATTCTCATGGTACACAAGAAAATGGGCAACCTCTGAATGTTGATAGTGTATCAGTATTTGATGATTGTGTTGTGATTTATTAACCATCCTGCAAAGGATATAAATAGATAGAATTATGAAAGCAAGTGTTTTACTAAAGGCTTTAGAAGCCTATGGAGATTTAGATGTTTGTGTCATAAAGAAAACTGGTCCAATGGCATATAATGATACAGACCATCATAAGGCTGTAGATGCAAATGTATTTGCGATAATGGATAATAAAATTATTATCGCAGAGAAAGAAATAAGAATAGACTGAGTAACTAACCACCCTCTCCTGTAAAAGGGAGAAGGTAAAATAAAATAATATGGCACAAGAAGGATGGATATGCCCTAGATGCGGAAAGGTAAATGCACCTTGGGTAATGCAATGTTCCTGCAATACGAACACTCAGATATTACCTAAAGTCGGTGCTCCTTACTATGAAGGAGACCAAGTAACATGTAATACAAAGGAGGATAAACAATGAGTAAAGAAAAAGCGATAATTCATATTAATAATGTTTCCAAGATGATTGGCTCAAAAAGAATAAAATTGAGTGAAGGTATGGCAATTCATATTCAAAATGAGTTAGTCTTGGCACTTAAAGAGTTGGAGGAAGGAAAATGAGTGTATTAATATTACCAGAGGCTTATAAAAAGAGACTCCAAGGAGATTTAAATTGGCTTCTCAGACAACATGAAAGTCTTGAAAAAGACCATGTTGAAGCTATACTAGATAATCTAATAAAAAGAACTATCGAAGAAAGGGATTTTTAATTATGGACAGAAATCAAGCTAAAGAATTTTATCCTATTCTGCAAGCATTTGCAGAAGGAAAGGCAATTGAATGTAGAACTAAACCAAGTGCATTAAGCAAAAGCTGGCAAGGTATGAATGATTGGACGGAAATAAAGGAAATAGGGTACTGGGATAATATAGAATACCGAATCAAGCCAGAACCAAAGTACCGTCCATTCAAGGATGCAAAAGAGTGCTGGGCAGAAATGCTAAAACATCAGCCGTTTGGGTGGATGAAATATGCAAATAAATATATTTCTATATCAGCAATAGACTCAAACAATGATTATGAAATCGATTTTGATGATTATACTTTTGCTGATGGTAAACCTTTTGGTGTAAGATATTAACTTATTTAAATTAGAGTATATGGAATATATTATAGTTCTTTTATGTATTTTTATAATTATATTAATGATTATTAATTTACCCTAAATTATATGGCAATAATAGCTAGTATATTTTGTTTTATTTACATATGTATGATAATATATGTATTAAATGAAATATTTAAAATGAAATAGAAAATACTAATAATTATAATATAACAAATAAAGAAATTATTCGAGTAAAAATTTTTGGTCTACTATTTTTGAATACTCGTTAATCACTAAAAATAGAGTAATAATAGTATTTTCTATAGTCCATAAATGCAAAAATTAGTAAGACTATAAACTCTAATTTACGTGATTTTGAAACTAAGATTTTAAGAGAAAAAGCTAGTGAGTTCTTACTATTTCTTATTATTAAAGAAAAGTGACTTTTACATAACAGTTTTCAATAGTAAAACTGTTAATTTTAATATTTATAATATATGAAGAATAAGAAATTACATGACATTATGAAGCATAGTAATGATGTCACTAAAAAATTAGTAGAGGTTAATAACTTAGATAATCCTAAAGAGATTGCTAAAATTAATCAGATTACTGATTTATTTATATCAGTTAAAAATAATACAAAATTACTGCAATTATTAGTAGTTGCAGTAGATATGGTAGTAGATTACATTAATAAAAATAAATAATAAAACTATGGAAATTAAAGCTAGTGTGAAGATTATTGAAGGAGGATTTGAAGAATCAGTAAATTTCTCTGTTAAAGGTAATTTTAATATTAATTTTAAAATAACTCGTACTCCTGTAAGAGTAAGAGTGCTAAATATCTCTAATGAATCATATGATTATATGACTTCCAAAGAGTGCCCTGAATGGAGTAAAAGGGTAGAATGGCTCTCTATGTCTAAAAAGAAGAGATTTGAATCTCATCTTAATAGAATAGCACACGATTGCTTGGGAAAGGTTATGGATTATGAAGTTTTTAATGATTAAATATGTGAAATAGACGGTTTGTTTATAAAGTTTTTTACTTTTAGATAGTAGTCTGTTGTGAAACACACTACTATCACTTTTTAATAATTAAAAGTATGATAAAAATTATAATAATAGTAGGTATTATTATTTTTCTATTATTCCTATATAATAAATATAGTCCTAAAGTAGATATTATATTGTCTAATGGAAATTATGTATTTATTATGTGGTATAATGGTAGAGATAATAATGGAAATTATGTAAGAACTTATAAAAGATTACTTACATTATAAAAGAATTAATTATGAAGAATATAAGAATTAGTTGTGGTTTTGCATTATATATACTTATTATAGTAGCAATGTTATGTTTTACTACTATTAAATGCTGTGCACAAACTATAACTCATGTAACTTTGACCTGTTACCAACCAGTTAAAAGCCAATGTGATAAGAATCCATTGATTACTGCTGATGGTAGCAAGATAAATCTACATCATTTAAAAAATAATAAGATTAAATGGTGTGCAATCTCTAGAGACTTACTATGGTTATTTCCTAAGAATAAACCTAAGAAAGTATATATTGAAGGATATGGAATATATCTAGTTAAAGATGTTATGAATAAAAGACATAAACATAGAATAGATATACTTATACATCCCAAAAGTTCAAAGAGAATTAGTATTAATAATGTTAAAGTAAAAATATTATAATGTGTTTTAATAAAAGAATATCCTTAAGTAACTATCAGGAAAGTATGTATGAAAGAATAACAGAAATTCTTGAACAGGATACAATAGTATATAAAATTGTAGTTAAACATACTGGATTATTTCCTTTTCTTACTAAGAATTCCTATTTTGCACCTTTTTATGATTATAAATATAAGAAGAAAAAGATATGTACTAGTCCTTTACAGATAGAATTTAGAAAGGAGGATGAATATATTGATATTATAGTTAATAATGGTTTTCATAGTTTTAAGACTCTAAAAGATCTTAAGAAATCTGTATTTTGGTCTTCAGAGTATGCTGTTGCTAAATTCATTATTCCTAAAGGTAGTACTGTAATTATTAATGATACTCGAGTAGTATCAGATAAAATTATGTTTTATAAAGAAGTAAATCTATAATAATGACTAGAGAAGAAGCTGCTAATAATGCTTTAAATAAAGTATTATTAGTAAAATCTACTATCTTATATTTGGGTACAGGTTATGGTAAGTCAAAACTCGCTATTGACTGTATTAATAAGATAGCAGATTTTAATTTTAAACAAAATGAAGAAGAAACTACTGTTAGTATTATTGTTCCCAGACAACCATTAATAAATAATTGGAAAGAAGAAATAAAGAAATGGGGATGTAATACTGATAAAATAGAGATTCTTTGTTATAATAGTATTCATAAACTTAATAAATATTGTAATTGTATAGTATTTGATGAAGCTCATCATTTAAGTGAACTTAAAAGGGAAATCCTTGATGATATTTTTAAGGTTAATCCTAATGTTAAATTACTATTTTTAAGTGCTACAATTCCTCGTGATATTATGGATTATATGAAATCTTTAGGTACTTATAATATAGTTAAAGGTAACATTGCTGATGGTATTAAAGATGAAGTATTACCTACACCTATAATTTATACTATTCCTTTATATTTAGATAATATTAAAAGTGTAGCAGAGATAATAAAGAATCCTAGATGTAGTAATCCTGTTACTTGTAATTATGATGAAAGATGGAATTTTATTAAAAGATTTACTACAAGAAAGATAATTATCAAATGTACCCAAAAGCAATATTATAATGAGTTAAGTGATAAAATAGACTGGTATAAAAGAAAATTTATGTTTAATAAAACTGTAGTCTTTAAGAATAAATGGCTTAGAGCAGCTTCAGAAAGATTAAAATGGCTTTCAGAACAGAAGGTAGATATATGCCAGTCTATTATCTCTATCTTACAGGACCAGAGAGTACTCTTATTCTGCAATAATATTGAGCAGTCTTTAAAGTTTAAGAATTATGCTCCTATTAACAGTAAGAATAAGAACTCTTTACAGAATCTTGATGATTTCAATAATAGTAAGATTAATCATATATCTAGTGTTAATATGCTTTCAGAAGGTATGAATTTAACTAATTGTAGAGTAGGATTATTCTGTAATTTAAATGCCTCAGAAATTCTTTCACAACAGAAATTTGGAAGGTTATTAAGACATCCTAAACCAATAGTTATTATACCTTATTTTAAAGATACTAGAGATGAGGAATTAAAAGATAAAATGCTCAAGGATTATGATAGTTCTATGATAAAAGAAATTACTGATATTAAAGATATTAAGCTATGAAATTTGTTATAGATGATACAGTATGTGAGAAATATAATCTTACTGCTCAGCAAGTATTTATATTACTTGCTTTACAATGCCAAAATGATAAACTGTATGAAGATTTAATTGAGAAGGGGTTAATTACTAAATGTAATTGTTCTCTTTTTGAATTAAATAAGAAATATAGTGTTATTAATAAAGGTATTAACCTCTGTAATTCTGTATTACTTGATAGTAGTAAAGATATTAAGAAAACAATTAATATTGTTAATCTTAGATGTCAGAATTTAGCAATAAAACTAAGGGATATATATCCTAAAGGTAAAATGCCTGGAACTAGTTATTATTATAAAGGTAATATAGAAGATATTAGAAAAAAGTTACAGAGTTTCTTCTTAAGATATTCAAATTATACAGATGAGCAAATAATTACAGCTACTCAGAAGTATATTAATTCTATGAATGGTGATTATACTTATCTTAAATTATTAAAGTATTTTATTTGGAAATCTGAGGTAAAAGATGGAGAACAGGTAGTAACTTCAATTCTTTCTGATTATATAGAGAATGAAGGTCAGGAAGATAATATTAATAATGATTGGACATCAGAGTTAAAATGAAAGAAGAATTTACAACATATGAGTATTTTAAGGAAGATACTCCTATTAATATTAAGAAATAAATTATTGTTTAATTAATTAAATATAAAGTAAAATGAATAACAACATTGAAACATTTAAGCTACAGCATGTAGCTCTTGAGTTTAAGGTAAATGAAGTAAAGCAGACTGTAACTGCTATTGAGAAGTTTATTGTACCTAAGTTTAAGCTTAGATTTACAACAGTAGGTGTATCTAAGCTTAATACAGAGAATGGTGATACCTTTGATGTAGAAACTGGTAAGAAACTTGCTAGAGCTAAAGCTGAAAAGGAAGCTTTCTCTAGATTCAAGGCAGAGTTGAAGAAGTTCCTTAAGTGGAATATGGCTCTTGATGATAAACTTAATGCTACCATTGAGAAGATGAATAATTATATTGACCATCAGAAGGAGTATATTAAGACATTCTAATGAGTTTAAGAGAGAGAGTATATGATAATCTAGTTAAAAGAAGAAACAGAATACTTGAAGGTAAAATTAATTGTATTCCTTCTTCTTTTACTAGATTTAAAGATGACTTTATTGGTATAGAACAAAGTACATATTATTGTATATCGTCCTTTACTAAAGGTGGAAAGTCTCAATTTACTTCATATACTTTTATCTATAAACCACTACTTTATTGCTATTACCATAAAGAAGTAGGAGCAAATCTTAAAGTCTTATATTTTCCTTTAGAAGAAACACCTGAAAGAATTCTTCAAAGGTTTGAATGTTGGCTCCTATACGAGTATAGTAATCATACAATAAGAGTATCTCCTAGAGATTTAAGAAGTACTACTACTGCTATTTCACAGGAAGTATTAGATTTATTACAATCTGATGAAGTTCAAGATATTATTAAGTATTTTGAAGAACATGTTATATTTCCTGAAGAAAAGCCTAATCCTACTGGTATTCTTAATTATTGTAAAAGTTATGCTAGACAACATGGTACTGAATATACTAAAAAGGGTAAATATAAAGATGAATGGGGACAAATAAAAGAAACAGAAGTATTTGACCATTATGAACAGGATGACCCTAATGAATATAGGTTAATTGTTATTGATACTATGAATCTTATAGATACTGAAAGAGGTATGACTCTTAAACAATCTATGGATAAATTATCAGAATATTTAGCTAAATATTTAAGAAATAGATATAAGTTTTCTCCTGTAGTAATTCAGCAACAAGCTTTTGAATCTGAAGGTAATGATGCTTTTAAATTAAATAGATTAAGACCTAGTGCTCAGGGTTTAGGTGATAGTAAATATATATCAAGAGACTGTAATGTACTATTAGGATTATTTTCTCCATTTAGATTTAGTTTAGATACATATTTAGATTATAATATAAAGAAATTTAAGGATAATATTAGATTTCTTGAAGTATGTATAAATCGAGATGGTGAAATGGGAGGTATTGCTCCTTTATTCTTTGATGGTGCAGTATGTGCTTTTGATGAATTACCATTACCTAATAATAAAGTAGAATTAGAAAAGGTATATAAGTATTTAGATAAGATAAGAAATAAACAAACAGTTAATACTACTATAAGTATGTTTGTTTGTGGTATAATAAAAAGAGTTAAAGATTTGCTAGAGTAAAATAAATATATTACTTTTGCAATTCATTTAAAGAGTAGAAATTAAAATGGCAAAGATTTTAGTTTTAGCAAAGTATTTATGAGTAGTGGAATTTATCAAATAGAGAATAAAATTAATAGTAAAGTATATATTGGTTCATCAAATAACATAAAGAGAAGATGGCAAAAACATAAAGCACTATTAAGACATAACAAACATCCAAACAGTCATTTACAGGCAGCTTGGAATAAGTATGGAGAAGATAATTTTATCTTTTCTATAATAGAGTTATGTAATATAGATTCTTTATTAGATAGAGAACAATATTTTATAAATACAAGAAATCCAGAATATAATCAAACATTAATAGCAGGGAAAGTGGAAATGACTACTGATAGAAGAATGAAATTATCTCGTTCTATTACTCAAGCATATAAAGATGGTAGAATGCAAAAATCTATTAAGACTATCTATCAGTATGATTTGAAGGGAAATTATATTAGAGAATATGCTTCTCTTGGAGAAGCTTCAAATACTTTGAATATTCCTATATCTAATCTTTCTTGTGCTGCAAATGGTAAATGTAATATAGCAGGAGGTTATGTTTGGAGATTTTATAAAACAGAAAAGCTAAATGTTTGGTTTAATAGAATGGGAAAACCACTTACTAAAGAACCTTACAAATTAAAGAACATTAAAATAATATTAATTAATAATAATGAACATCTTGTATTTAAAAATGCTAAAGAAGTATCAAATATAATAGGTTGTAGTACTTCTCAAGTATATAATTCTATTAGAAGGAATTCTTTATTATTAAATAAATATAAGGTTGAAAGAAAAATTTTGTAATATGGCGAAGATACTTGTCCTTGCGAAGAGTGGATTCGGAAAAACTACTAGTTATTGTGGTAGAAAGAAATTAGGTATTAAAGGTTTAAATCCTAAAGAAACTTTTGTAATACAATGTATTGGTAGAGCTGTTTCTAATCCAGAATTTAAGTTATGTCCATCTACTAATGTGATGGATATGGTTAAAGGAAATAGAATGCAGATTGATAGTCTTAATGGACTTGAAAGATTTAAGAAAGTAGCAGAAGTTATTGATGCTTTTAAGAATCCTAATTGCCCTTATAAGAATATTGTAATTGATGATTTTAATTATCTTGCACAAGATTTTTATATGGCAAATGCAATGAAGGGAGGATGGGATACACCAAAACAAATAGGCTATGGAATGGGTCTTATCTTTGATTCATTTAAAGGATGCCCTGAAAATAAGAATATTATCTGTTGTGCCCATTATGAAGAGTATAAAGATAAAAATGGTGATTCTATTTCCTATAAGTTTAAGACTACAGGTAAGATGGTGGACGATTATATCACACCTGAAGGGAAGTTTGACATTATTCTCTTTGGTAAAGTAGGTTATGATGCAGAAAATAAGAAACCTATCAAGCATTTTGTTAAAGAGTTTGATGGAGAATATCCTGCTAAGGATAGCTTAGGAGTACTTGATGACTTACCTGATGAAATTCCTAATGATTTATCTATTGTAATGGATAAAATTAAAGAGGTGTATGGATAGAAATAAAATAGTTAGTATTGCTACTTCTATATTAATATCTGGACATATTGCTTTACAAGATATTATCTTATTATTAGATAGTTATTGTATTGAAAAAGGTAAAGAAAGAAAATATGTAGATATATTTGTTAAAACTATAACTTCTTTACCTTATGAAATGTATAGTGAATATGTAAAGATAGCTCTTAAATATTATATGTGTAAGTATGCAATACATACATTAACTAAACAAGAAAGCCTTAATTCTATATTTAATAGAAACACAAAAGAAAACATATTATTAATATATTAAAAATAAAAGTAAAAATGAAAGATTTAACAAAGTTGACATCACGTCAGATTTCTCAGATTAAGAATATTTATAAGGCTAATTCTAGTATTTATAGTAGAATTGAGACTTTGGAAAAGCACCTTAATAAAATTCAGGCAGAGCTTGATGAACAGTTAGCTATTATTGAGGCTAATGAAGCAGGTGTTAAGATGCTTACTGGTGGTTTTATTTCAAAGCAGCTTATTAAGGATGAGCAGATTCCTCAGTTTAATGAGGATGGTACACCTAAGATGGACAAGGAAGGTAAGTATCAGCAGAAGAAGAGAGTCCTTACTTTTGTTGTTCCTGTACAGGAGCCAACAGAAGAAGTAGAACCAGATGGAACTACTACAAATATTGATACTACAGATACTGATGAAAATGCTTTGAAATCTGAGGAAGAAATATTCCCAGATAATCTTGGAAATGCAGATAATAATGATAATATTGATTAATTATTAACAATTAAATAAAATAAAAGAAATGAATACAACAATTAGTTTAATGGCATTTGGTAAAATTCAGGAGTCTACAGAAGCTACTGAATATAAGAAGTATATTGGTATTGCAGGCTGTAAAATAGTAGCCTTTAATCCTTCTAAGGAAGAACTTAGTAATCTCTATGGTAGAGATATTACTAAGGACCCTGAGTATTATGGGGTTATGAAGGATAATGATGGGAAGGAAATTCAGATGGCTTATCCTACATTTATCTTGAAGTCTGACCCAGAAACTAATAATGGTATTGAGGAGTTCTTCCAGGCTAGATTCTCTATTCAGAATAATATCTTTACTAATAAGGAAAATACTAAGTGTCAAGTAATTGATTCTTATGGTAGAACTGCTTGGGCTACACAGGATGATGTTAAGAATAAAGCTATTCCTACATATACTGATAAAGAGACAGGTGAAGTTAAACCTTTTAGTATTAGTAATAATTATAGACCAGCTTTTAGGGGTGAAGAAGCTCTTACTATGTTCTTGCAGAACTATTTGAATATTCCTTCTTGTCAGAAGTATGTTAATGGTTCTTGGGTTATGATTGATAATCCACAGGATGCAGAATGTAGACTTGACCACATTACAGATTATTTCAAGGGTAATATGTCTGAACTTAAAGATTGTATTACTTTGCAGCCTAATAATAAAGTTAAGGTTGCTATTGGTGTAAGAACTACTGATGATGGTAAGCAATATTCTAGTGTTTATACTCACTTTACTATGAAGAATAGTAGTAATTCTACATCTAAGCTTGAAGCAGATATCCAGAATAGAAAGAATAATGGTGGTCTTGCTACTACAGAATTTGACTTTAAATCTCTTCATGAGTATACTGTATCAGAGACTAATTTTAGTGCTGAAAATAAGGAACTTCCTTTTGCAGCACCAACAAATAACCCTTGGGCAAACGCTTAATATACTAATAATATGATTAGCAATGGATATACTTCAATAACTTTAAAAGATATATTAAACAAAGTAGATGAGGGTCAAATACTTAATTTCTACTTTGGTATTACACAAGTTCCTTTTAGAATGAATAGCCCTTTAAGGAATGATTCTAAACCTTCATTTGGATTATATTCAAGTGATGGTATACATATACATTATAAAGACTTTGCAACAGGAGAACAAGGGTCTTTATTTGATTTACTTATGCAAATCTACAATATTAGTTTTATAGAACTAGTAGATAAGATAAGTAAAGATATGAATATTAATACTAAGCAGATTAATATCTCTAAATCTCAAATTAAACATAACTCAGCTACAATAAGTAGTAGTCAAATCAGACTAGAGGTTAAAACTAGAGAATGGAGAAATTATGATGTTGAGTATTGGAAATCTTATGGATGTAATATAAATCTATTAAAGTATGTTGAAGTATATCCTATTAGTCATAAAATTATATATAAAGACAATAAAAGATATACATTTGCTTGTGATAAACTAGCATATTGTTATATTGAAAGAAAAGAAGGGAATATCACCAAGAAAATTTATCAACCCTATAATAAAAATGGTTACAAATGGACATCTTCCAATGACAAGAGTGTTATTGGTTTGTGGTCTAAAATTCCAGAGACAGGAGATACATTGCTTATATGTTCATCATTGAAAGATAGTATCTGTCTATGGTCTAATGTTAATATACCCTGTATATATGTTCAATCAGAAAATACAGAGTTAAGTGATTCTGCAATTAATTGTTTACAAAAAAGATATAATCATATTTATATAGCATTTGATGGAGATTCAGCAGGTGAAATAGATGCCTATAATCTTAGATTAAAAACAGGTTTTGAGATAATTCATTGTCCTTTAATTGATAAGGCAAAAGATTATTCAGATATATATCATTATTTTGGTAAAAAAAGACTTATTGAAGAATTTAATAATGCTTTTAATAAGACTAAAGCACCAGATATGGATGATGATTTACCTTTTTGAAATAACACAAATAATTAAAGTTTAATATATTAAAATTTAAAGAAAAATGGAAAAAAGAAAGATTACAGTGATTCCTACAAAGACTCACAAGACACAAGTTATTGAAAGTGCAGCAACAACATTGGCAGAACTCAAAGCAGACCTTACTAAGGCAGGTATTGATTATACTGATTGTACATTCTTTGAGGGTCTTACTAAGATTGAATTGAAGAATGATGCTGCTATTCTTCCACATGATGTTCCTTATAAGGGAACTACTACCAATAACTTGGTATTTATGATTACTAATGCTTCAAAGAAGATTAGAAGTGGAGCAAAGCTTGATAGAAAGGCTATTATTGAGGAGATTAAAGTTAAGAATCTTACAGAAGTAGTTAAGAAGACTTATGGTAAGAATTATACTAACTGTAAGACAGAAGATTTGCAGAAGATTCTTAACAAAGAAGCAGCTTCTACAACAGCAGATGCTTCAGCTCCTACAGCTAAAGCAGCTCCTGCAAAGAAGGAAGCTCCTAGTAAGCCTGTAATGAAGGCTGATGACCCTAGTAACTATGTTACTAAAGCAGAACTTAAGAAAGTTATTGAAAGTCTTTTGGAAGAAATGGAGAATGCAGGTATGGATTATTCTGATGATATTGATATTGATAATATTGCTATTATTGGTAATGTCACTTCAGATACTTCAAATGCTTCAAAGGAAGAGGAATCAGATTCTCCATATTCATCAAATGAACTTGATGATATGTTTAAAGATATGTAATTTATAAAAAATCTAATAGGGAGTAAGTATAGTAATATATTTACTCCCCTTTTTTTATTACTTATGGACATAAAAGAACAAATAAGAAATAAGTATTATACTCCTACAGAAGAAGCTCTTAAAGTATATGAAATATTTAAAAGCTTCTTTGGTAAAACTAAAGTAGACTTTCAAGTAGATAAAGATTTTAAAGATGCTGTAGAAACTTTAATAGCAGAAGATAAAAACTTGAAAGATACTTTAAATCTTCCTTTACTTCCATTATGTGAATTTTCATATATTATATTAGTTCATTTTCCAAATGTAACTATTACTAATGAAAAAGATAATAGTGTAGATATTCATGATTTATATGTTAAGGTACCACTTGATTATACAGGAAAACAAGCTAAAAGATTTGAAATGATTGTTACTACTTTCACTAAAGTTTTATATGAAAGTCATTATACACATTCCCATTTACCTTCAGGTTCTTTAAGTTATGGTAAAGCTTATTTTCAGAGACCTTGTTTAGGAAATGGTCCTATTGGAACCACTTGTAATATTCTTAGAGATGAAAATAATGAAAATATATGGAGATTATTCTGTGTGGAATTAGCTAGATATGTTACAGTAGAATCTATAGCAGGAGTTCCTTATTACAGAATGGAATATATCGGTAGAAATAATAGTAATAAAGAAATAATTCTTTCAGATACTCGTTATACAGTCTCTTCAGAAATTTCATTTATTGTAAAAGAAGCCATACGTAATCTTATAAATAGAAAAGTATTTACTTTTAAATATGTAAATAATACTTATAGCTTTGCTGCTAATGATGCTTCTTTAATTAGATTAATAAGCAATGAGTTTATAACAATTTATAATAAAAGATTTAATAATAAAGAACTTTCTACAAATTTAAATGAATTAATAAGAGCTAAAATTCTTATAAAAGCAGTCTTTTATAAAGGATGTTTTACTGAAGAAGATAGTAATAGACACAGTTCTTGTAGTCCTAGTACTGATGTCTTATTTACATTTAAGAATATACCTGTTAAAATGAAGATTATAGATACTGATACTACTATTGAACCTGTATATATTCTTAATGTAAAATATATTAATGTGGCAATACGAAATATATTAGAATTTATAAATTACAATTATGGACAAGAATATATTAAAGAAACAAGATAATACATATAAGTTAATTATTACTCCAGAACTAGAAGAAAAGATTAGATTCTTGTGTGCTAGATTTCCTAATAATGAATATAGTGGAGTATTATTCTATGATTATACTGGTAGATTTGAAGATAATTCTTTAGTATTAACTGCTAAAGATTTCTGTCTTATGGATTATGGTTCTGCTACTTATACTGAGTTTGATAAGAGTGCAGAAATCTGTAATTATATGATAGAACATGACTTATTAGAATGTCAGCAAGGTTTAATGCATTCACATGACCAGATGTCAACATTTTTCAGTGGAACTGACCTTGGAACTCTTCAAGAAGAAGGTTCTGATATGAATAATTTCTTATCTTTGATTGTTAATAATGCTGGTCAATATACTGCGGCAATTACAAGAAAAGTTAAACATATTCCTCATGTAACAGAAGTACTTGAATATGAGTTCTTTGGTGAAGAAACTATTAATATAGGTAATGATGAATATGATGCTATAGAATCTTATGAAATAGAATATTTCTTCTTGAATATTGAAAAGCCTACTGTAAATATTGGTTATACAGACCTATTTAATAGAATTGAAGAAATTAGTAAGGATAAGACTAAAATTACAAATATTAGTAGAGAACCTCGTGCTAATCTTATTGTTGACTCTACTTTAAAGGTAACACCTTTATATAAGGAAACAAATATACCTTTCTCTAAGGCTAATACTGCTGTTCAAGCAGGAGTAGATACAGATGAATCTATTGATTATAATAAGTATAAATTTAATGAAACAGACTTAAATAATATTGTTAAACAATTACTTATAGGTAGTCCTATATTTACTCCAAAAGACCTCAATGAATGGGTTCAAAAAATGCCTACAGTATTTTCTAAGAGATTTGGAGAAGGACAAAAAGGTTTAGCGAATTATAGAGCTTTTATTGGTTATTTTGTAGAATTTCTTGTAACAGAAGCCTTTGATGATAATTTAGCAGAAGAAGGTTATCTTGAAGATTCACAAATGGCTATATGTGCTTATGGTGTATTACAGAAATTACATACATTTAAAACTAATTCCTTTATTAAAGTTATAGAGAATGAAGTAGAACGTTTTATTATTTAAAATTATGAATGAAGAATCAACTATAACTCCACCTTTGGAGGTTAATATGGAACAAATAGTAAATACTACAGCTAGTATTCCAGAAGTTGCTATTGCTCCTTTAGAGGTAACAGAAAGAGAAACAACATCAATATTAGGACCTGAAGAAGTAGTAGAAGAAGAATCAGAATCTATATTATCAGAAGAAGATGAAGCTTTTTTGAATGAAGTTATTGAAAACCAACATCAGGAAATTCCTCCTATAAGTGAAGATTATCATGATGAAACTGCTAGATTTTCAGGAGCAGAATGGTTTAATAAAATTAAAGAGAAAATTATTATTGTAGGAGGTGCAGGAGGTATTTCTTCAAATGTTATATTTCAATTAGCTAGAATACACCCTAAGAGTATTTATATCTTTGATAATGATAAAGTTGAGGAAGTTAATCTTGCTGGACAAATGTTTGGTATCAAGGATATAGATAAATATAAAGTGGATGCCATAGCAGAAACTGTTAACTATTATAGTAAATATACTGATGTGTTTGCTATGCGAGAATTATATACTAGTAATAGTTTTACTTCTGATATTATGATTTGTGGCTTTGATAATATGGAAGCTAGAAAGGTATTCTTTAATAACTGGAAAAAACATGTAGAATTGCAGAAAGATAAATCTAAATGTCTATATATTGATGCCCGATTGTCATTTGATACTTTACAAATACTCACTATTGTAGGTACAGATACATATAATCAGGATAGATATGAAAAAGAATTCTTATTTTCTGATGAAGAAGCAGATGAAACTGTATGTAGTTTAAAACAAACTACTTTTATGGCATGTATGATAGCTTCTTTTATTGTAAATAATGTAGTTAATTTCTGTGCTAATGAAATTGTTCCTATGATAAAGCAATTACCTTTCTTTATAGAATATGATTGTAATATGATGTACTTAAAAGAAGAAGATTAATGATAAGTGAAAATATTAAAAATAATATAAATAGCTTTCTTGGTGTTACGTCAGCCTCTCTCTATTCAACAGGTATACCTTTATTAGGAACAGAAAATAATCAATTTTCTATATATATGACAAATCATATATTTAATTGTAAGATTACAGAGATTCCTATTTATAATTCTTTATCTTCGAGAGGAATAATTCCACTATTTACTTTTTCTTCTACTAGTATAAATGAAAGAAAAACTTTTGGTCCTCTCTTAAAAGAGTTAAGTTTTACTAGAGGAGCAGGAGCATTAAATAGAGTTAGAGATAAAGATGGTAATCTTTATTATGGAATGAGAGGTTTAATACTTAATAGTAATTTAGAGCCATTAGTATTATGTACTATTAGACCTCCTAGAACATCATCAGCTACCACAGAGCTTATACTTAGAGTAAGTCCTAAAGTTTTTAATAGTGATAATATTGTATGTAAAGGTATTCAAAAGTATCTTATTGAATATTGTAGTACTGTCTCTAGATATTTTTCTATAGTAAGTGGTTTTACTACTATGACAGTTATCATTAACAATGGTATTGATAAGTTTATAAGACATGTCAAGGCTCCTACCAATATTAATGTTAATGAGGAAATACAACAGCTTCTTGTAGATAATATAGATAAATTATGTCTTTAGAGGAATATTTTGGAGATTGGTTAAAAGTAATAGATAAGAAAGTATTATATGAGACAATTAATACACTCAATTCTAGCAATATTATTAATCTATGTCCTAATTATAATGACATCTTTAATTGCTTTAAAGCTTGTAAATTATCTGAATTAAAGGTAGTTATATTAGGTTTAAGTCCTTATCCACAATTAGGTAAGGCTACTGGAATTGCTTTTGGTAACAATATAAAAACACTTGATAAAGATTTATCACCATCCTTACAAGTTATAAAAGAATCAGTTATCAATTATGAAATTCCACAAAATAGTAGTATCTTTGACCCCAGTTTTGAAGATTGGGAGAAGCAAGGAGTATTAATGTTGAATTGTGCATTAACATGTAAAGCAGGTCTCCCTAGTTCTCATTTAGGACTATGGAGACCTTTTATATCTAAACTAATATATAATATGTCTAGGTATATGACTGCTTGTGTATATGTATTATTTGGTGAAGAAGCTAAAACTTTTGAACCTTATATCTCTCAATATAATTATGTAATTAAAGAAAAACATCCTTCATATTATGCTAGGAATCATAAGAAACTTAGATATAATTTATGGGATGAAATAAATAATCATTTAAACAATAAAATAAAATTTAAAAGATGAAAAAGTATTATTTTAAAGGTACTAATCAAGAAGTTAAATTAGGTGATAAGATTACACAGATTATTACCTGTAGTAATGGTAAGCAATTTAAGTGTAATAGTACTGTAGATGAAGCTACTATTGAAGATTTACTTAATAGAAATTCTATTGAAGCTAAGGAAGTTATTCCTGTACAGAAGAGTATATATAGAAAACATGGTAAAAGAGGTCCTATGCCAAAAGAACCTAATATTAAGGTAATTAATCTTAATAATAAAGAAGAATTTAAAGAGTTTATTAATGTTTTAACTGGTATTATTAGTGGCAAATGTTAATAAGAAGATTAGGAATGCTACTGTAAATAAACAAGGTAATATTACCTTTAAAAGTATATTGGAGAAAACCTGTTTCAATACATTAATTGAGGCAGGTTTTAATCCTCTATATGAACCTAAGAAACATGTAGTATTTCCTTCATTTAAACCTATTACTCCTTTTTATGATAAGGAAACAGATTCTCAACATGAAAAGAGAGTAAAAGAGTTAGGTAAACCTTCACCTAAATTACTTAGATTATGTGATGGACTTATACAGCCTATTACATATTTACCTGACATATATCTTAAATATAAAGATATAGATGTATGGATAGAATGTAAGGGATTCTCAAATGAAGTTTTTCCATATAAAAGAAAACTATTTAGGAAATACCTTGATAATATTCTTACTGCTACAGGACAAAAGAGTATTTATTTTGAGGTTTATAGTAAAAAACAGCTTTTACAAGCTATAGAAATATTTAAAGAATATGCTGAAAAGTCTTAAAGATATATCTTGGTTAGTGACAGAAGAAACCTATAGAGCTGATAAAGCTCTTAGTTATTCTACTATATCTAAATTTAAGAGAGAAGGATTTGAACATTTAGATACATTATTTGATAAGGTTGAAAGTCCTTCTTTATTGTTAGGTTCTTTAGTAGATTGTTTAACTACTGACCCTCCTGAAGAATATGAAAGAAGGTATTTAGTAGCAGAATTTCCTCCTATTACTGATAAAGTAGAAACTATTGTAAAATCTTTATTTAATAGTTATTCAAGTACTTATGATTCATTATATAAGATACCAGATAATCTTATTATAGATTCTACAAATATTAATGGATTTCAGTTAAATTGGAAACCAGAAACTAGAGCAAAAGTAATTAAGGAAAAAGCATCTGATTACTATAATTTATTGTACTTAGCTAAAGATAAAATCTTAATAAGTACAGAGCTTAATGATATAGCACATCAGATGGCTAATGCTCTTATTGAAAGTCCTCAAACATCATTATACTTTAAGAAGAATAATCCTTTTGATGATTGTGAAAATCTTTATCAATTAAAGTTTAAAGCAGAAATAGATGGTGTTCCTTATAGATGTATGATGGATACATGCCGAATAGATTATAAAAATAAGACTATTCAACCTATAGATGTAAAGACATCATATAAACCTACATATAATTTCTATAAGTCATTTATAGAGTGGAATTATGCATATCAATGTAGATTATATGCAAGAATTCTTAAACTTAATATTGAAAAAGATGAATACTTTAAATACTTCACAATTTTACCTTATAAAGATATAGTAATTTCTAAGTCTAATATGATTCCACTTGTATGGGATTGTGATTTTACTTTTGTAGAAGGTACATTATATCTTGGTAAAAATAATCAAATTAAACTTGAAGCACCTTGGGAAGTAGGTAAAGAACTTTGGTATTATCTCTCTACAGGAGCCACAGTTCCTATGGGAATAAATATTGAAAGTTCAAATGATTTGAGAACTTGGATAGATAAAATGGAATAATGTTTAATTAAAATAATATATGACATATGTAATAAAAAGAGATGGTAGTAAAGTTAAATGGGATTCAAATAAAATAGTAAATGCTATTAGGAAGGCTTTTGAGTCCTGTAAGGAAGAAGACAAATTTAATGAGAATGAGTTTAAAGAATTTGCTAATAACTTTACTGCTGATACTATTGATATTGAAAGTATTCAAGATACAGTAGAATATTATCTTATGGGTAATTATCCTAATATTGCTAAAGCTTATATTATACGTAGAAAAGAAAGAGCTAAAATAAGGGACTTTAAGTATAATAAAACTTACTATAATACAGTATTAGGTCTTCTTAATGGAGAAACTAATGATGTTAGTAAAGAAAATGCTAATAAAGACCCTAAACAATTCTTTACTATGAGAGATTTAGTAGCAGGAGAAACCTGTAAGAAAATATATAAGGATTTCATTATGGATCCTAAATTGCTTGAATTACATAATAAAGGTATTATTCATGTACATGATACTGATTATAGAGCTATGAAAGGAATGACAAATTGTTGTCTTATAAATCTTAAAGATATGCTTATTAATGGTACTTGTGTACAGGGTAAAAGAATTCATGATATTCATTCTTTAATTGTAGCTTCTAATGTTACTACTCAGATAATTGCAGCAGTAGGAAGCAGTCAATATGGAGGTATTACTATTGATATTTCTCATTTATCTCCTTTTATTGAAAGAAGTAAAATTAAGTATAGAGATATTTTTAAAGAACTTGATAGTCCTATACAGGAGAAATATGTAAATACTTTCATTAAAAAAGAAATAGTAGATTCTATTCAACTTATTCAATATCAACTTAATACTTTAACTACTACTAATGGTCAAAGTCCTTTTATTACAATAGCTTGTAATACTAATGGTCAGAATGATGAATATCCTGAATATACTGCAATGCTTATTGAAGAATTCTTGAAACAGAGAATTAAAGGTATGGAAGGACCAAATGGTAATAATATTAATCCTTCTTTTCCTAAGATTGTATATATACTTACTGAAAATAATATTAAAGAAGGAACTAAATATTATTACCTTACTAAACTTGCAGCAAAGTGTACAGCTAAAAGAATGGTTCCAGATTATATGTCTGAGAAGATTTGTAAGCAATATAAAGAAGGTAGAGTAATCCCTCCTATGGGTTGTAGGTCTATACTTACTCCTTGGAAGAATAAAGAAGGAAATTATCAGGAATTTGGTAGATTTAATATAGGAGTATTTAGTATTAATCTTCCTTATTTAGCACTAGATTCTACTACAATAGAAGAATTTAAAGAGAAACTTGTTGATATGATAGATTTTCTATCAGAGCAACAATATAAAGTATACAAAACTATATGTAACCAACCAGTAGATATAGCACCAATTCTATGGATGGATGGAGCTTTCTTTAGAGCTAAATCTGGACAGAAGATAGGAGAAATCTTACCTAAAGGTTATTGTACTGCATCTATTGGTTATATTGGTTTAGCAGAATGTGCTTATAGATTTAATATTGACTATCCTACAGAAGAAGGACAGAAATTTGGATTAGATATTATGAAAGTATTCTATGATAGAGTACAATTTAATGCTAAGAAATATGAACTTTCTTTAAGTATTTATGGTACTCCTGCTGAAAATACTACTACTACTTTTGCTAAAGCTTTAAAAGTATTTCCTACTATTAAGAATGTTAATGATAAAAATTATGTAACTAATAGTTATCATGTTCCTGTATGGTATAATATAGATGGTTATAACAAAATTAAATTTGAAGCTCCTTTTCAAAAATATAGTTCAGGAGGTTGTATTTCTTATATAGAAATGCCAGATATTAATCACAATACAGAAAGTGTACTTAATATAATGCAGTATATTTATGACCATATGATGTATTGTGAATTAAATACTACTTCTTGTGATGTATGTTATAAATGTGGTTATCATGGTCAAATAGAATTATTAGGAGATAATAATTTTAGATGTCCTAATTGTGGTAATACTAATAGTTTATCTTTATATGTTCAACGTAGATTATGTGGTTATCTAGGCACATTAACTAATGGTACTTCTATTGGTAGAGAAGGAGATATTATGGATAGAGTAAAACACTTTTAATATGAATATAATTGATTTAAAACAATATGATGTAATTAATGGTTTAGGAATAAGAACTTCTATATGGTTTGCAGGTTGTAGTAATCATTGTGAAGGTTGCTGGTCTCCTAATACTTGGAATCCAAATCAAGGTAAGACATTAAAAGATTGTTTATCTAGAATTGAAGAGTATCTTAAAGATGAAAAGACTGATGGTGTATCTATATTAGGAGGAGACCCACTCTATTCTATCTTCTCTGGTATAGGAGCCTCAGAATTAATCCAACTGCTTAAATTATGTAAATCATATAATAAGAATATATGGCTTTGGACAGGATATACTCTAGATAAAATTGTAGAGAAATGTCCTGAAGTATTAGGTTATATTGATGTACTTATTGATGGTAAATATATTAAGGAGAAAAGAGATTTAAATCTTTATTTTAGAGGTTCTAGAAATCAAAGAATCATATTCTTTGATAAGCCTAAAGAAGAATATAAATTTAAGTATTATGTAGCTACTTATGTTAATGATATTAGTATTGGGGGTCCACATTATTTAATGACAGAATATAATAAAGAAAGTTTATTATGATACAATCTAAAAGAATAGGTGTATTAGAATTTAGGGAGGCTAGTTATGTAGGTAACAAGCCTCCTTTTGTATCTTATGATATAGTTAAATGGTATCCTAATCTTTATTATGGTAAGGAAAATGAATACATAAAACTAAATCATGAATTTTATTGTTATCCTAAGAATACTGGTTGTAGAATACATAAGGATTTATTTAAAAGTAAAGAATTATGTATAGTATTAGCTACTTTTAGATATGATTATCAAGAAGAATGTTATAATCTTGAATTTATAGGAGATAGACCTCTACAATTAATTAGTTGGGATTATTTTAGAGAATTAGTTAAATATGGATTTGAGCAATTAAATCCTAAATGGTATGAAAAATGAAATATCAATATGCAAAAGTAACATTTCAAGAAATTCCTGATGAAATCACTTTATGTATTGCTATATCTGGATGTAAAGTTCATTGTAAAGACTGTAACCAGAAAAATCTTTGGAAAGATGAAGGTAAAGATTTAAATATACAGGAATTAGATAATCTTATTAATGCTAATAAAGGTATTACTTGTGTATGCTTTATGGGAGAAGGGAAAGAATTACCTATGTTATGGTACTATATTAAGATGACTAAAGAAGATAGTAATCTTAAAACTGCCTTATATATAGGTAGAGACCTTAATATGACTATGAAACTATATGGGGATTTCTTTAGTTGTTTAGATTATCTTAAAGTAGGTTCCTATATATCTAATCTAGGAGGTTTAGATTCAAAGACTACTAATCAAAGATTATATAGTCTTAAAGGAATAAAAACAGAAGAAGAGTTTACAGATTATGAAACTGTCTTTACTGATATAACTTATAAATTACAAAAATAGTTTAATATTTTAAATTAAAAAAGAATGAAATTAAAGATTAAAGTTAAGGAGATTACTAAAGGCTGTATGCCAGAAATCATTGAACAGGGTGATTGGATTGATTTAAAACTTGCAGAAGATGTAAGATTTACAGGTCCAGAAGTACAATCTAGAAAGATTAAATATCTTCCTTTAGGTATTGCTATGGAACTTCCTAAAGGATTTGAAGCTTATGTACTTCCTAGAAGTTCTACACCTAATAAGTGGAATATTGAACTTGCTAATTCTCAAGGAATTATTGATGAGTCCTATAAGGGAAATGATGATGAATGGAGATATATTGCTAAAGCATTTAAAGCTGTGGAAATTCCAAAGGGTACTAGAATTTGTCAATTTAGGATTATGCCTAAGATGAATGCAGGTATTTTAACTAAGCTTAAATGGTTATTTAGTAATGGTGTAGAGCTTATTAAGGTAGATAATCTTAATAATGATAATAGAGGGGGTATTGGTAGTACAAACTAATGATTTATATTGGTATTAGTATTATTGTTCTTTTAGCAGTTATGGGAGCATACATTATGTATGCTGCCTATGCTAAAGGTAAAGATGTAATGTCTTTTAAACAATCAATGGAATTATGTGATCTACCAATAATAACATTCTATATTGGAGAAAAGAAATTAAACTTTATATTAGATACAGGCTGTATACAATCTATGCTTGATGCTGATATTATAGATAAATATAAATTAAATGTTTCCTATATTGGAAAAAACTTTGAAGTATGGGGAGCTAACGGTAAATGTTCTACAGATAAAATGGGTGTTTTAGGCCTTTATTATAATAATAAGAAATTTGAAGAAACATTTGTTTGTAGTAGTACAATTAAACATACATTTAGTTGGCTTAAGCAGAATAAAGGTGTAATAGTACATGGTTTATTAGGTTCTAATTTCTTTAATACATATAAATATATATTAGATTTTAATAAATTAGAATTTAAAAGATGATAATTAAGGGTTTAATAGTTCAAGTATATGATATAGAAATATTTCCTAACTGTTTTAGTTTAACTATTAAAAATACTGAAACAAAAGAATTCCAATTCTTTGAGTTATCTAATAGAAAGAATAATTTAGTTGATTTAGTGCCTCTTTTTCTTGATAAAAGATATATATTTTGTGGATATAATAATATCCACTATGATAATCCAATAGTTAATTTTATAATTGAATATAAAGAAACATTAAAAAAGAGTACTAGGTTAGATATAGAATATAACTTATTTCAATTAAGTCAAACTATTATCAAAGGTGATTTAGAGAAATGGAAAAGATGGAAATATGCTAATAACTTTGAAACGTTAGATTTGCTTACAATGTTATTTTCACAGAAACTTAGAGTTGGTTTGAAAGAAATGCAAGTTACTATGAAATATTCTAATGTACAAGAATATGATGGTGATTTTGAGGCTCCTATACCAGAAGAGGATATTCCAAAGATGATACAATATAATATTAATGATGTTAATTCAACTGAGGAATTACTTTATAGATGTGAAAATGATATTAAATTGAGACTTAATATTGAGGAAGAATATGGAATTAAAGCTTTAAATAAAGATGGTGTTAATCTAGGTATGGAGATTCTTAAAACTAAATATCTAGAGAAAACACATAAAACTTGGAATGATATAAAAGATTTAAGAAGTCCTTGTGATAAGATAGCATTAAATGAAATTATTCTTCCTTTTATTAAGTTTGATAATCCTATACTAAAAGATTTACTTAATGAAATGAAACAACAAGTTGTTTCTCCTGATAGAAAAGGTTATAATAAACATTTTCTTATGGATAATCTTGAGTATTCTGTTGGAGTAGGAGGTATTCATTCTGTTAATAAACCTAGTATATTTATTGCCAAAGAAGATGAAGTTATAAGTGATGTGGATGTTGCCTCATTGTATCCAAGTCTTATTATTGAATATGGCTTTTATCCTCCTCATCTTGGTAAAGAATTTCTTGAAGTATATAAAGGAATTAAAGATGAAAGAATTGAAGCTAAACATAATGGTAATAAGCTTAAGAACTTAACATTAAAGTTAAGTATTAATGGATTAAGTGGTAATCTTCAATCAGAGTTTTCTTGGTGTTATTCTCCTAAGACAGTAATGAGAATTAGAATTAATGGACAGCTTTTATTATTAATGTTAGCTGAAAAGTTAATATCAATAGGTTGCCAGATTATTCAAGCAAATACTGATGGTTTATTTGTTCTTAGAAAAAAGAAAGATGAACAGAAATTTAAGGATGTATGTAAATGGTGGGAAAATCTTACTAGACTAGAACTTGAAGAAGATAGATTTGAAAGATTTTATCAATTTGCTATTAATGATTATTTAGGTGTTATTGAAGGATATAAAGATAGTAAAAATCCTAAATTATTAAAGAAAAAAGGTTTATTTATTGATAGTGTAACTTTAGGTAAAGGTATGCAACCAATGATTATTCCTAAAGCAATTAATGCTAATTTAGCTGATAATATACCTGTAGAAGAAACTATTAGAAATTGTAAGGATATTAATGAATTTATTACATATCAAAAAGTAGATAAAAAGTTTGCTGTACAATATATGAATAAGTTTATTACTCATATTAATAGATATTATGTATCTACTAATGGTGGTTATCTTTATAAATGTGAAGTAGAAGGTAATAAAATAGTAAAATTTGCTAATATGCTTACGGCATCTGGAGTTACATTATGTAATGATATTACAGCTATAAAAGAATTCCCTAAAAATATTAACTATAAATATTATATTAAAGAAGCAAATAAAATCTTAGCTAAATTGAAAATTCAAGAACAAGGATTATTTTGGTAATATTCTTCCTCCTTACAGAACCAAAGAGTATTTTAACAATTAAATAAATAGTAATATGATTATTAAAAAAGGAGATAAATTCGAATGCATTAAAGATGTTATAATGGATAATAATCCAAAAGATATAGCTTATACTTCAGGTAAAATTTATATTAGTGAATTAGATGAATGTATAACAGATGATCAAAATAAAGTTAACCATTATTGGTCTAATGAAGAAAGTGAACAATATTTTATAAAATTACCAAAAAATAAAAAAGAAATGGTTAATCATCCTTCTCATTATAAAAATAATAAGTATGAATGTATTGATGTAATGCTTGATATATTTGGTAAAGATAAAACAGCAGCTTTCTGTGAGTTGAATGCTTTTAAATATCTATGGAGAGCCAATAATAAAGGTACTGATATTCAAGATAAGAAAAAAGCTGAATGGTATATTAATAAATATATTGAATTAAAAGAAAATAAGAATGATTAACTATTTAAATATTTATTTAGTAAAGAAGGAGAGTTCAAAAGACTCTCCTTTATTATTTATGTCTTTTAGTAGAAATCATCCTATTTATAGAGCAGTAGTAGAAGCTATTGCTCCTATATGGACAGGTTATGAAGATGGCTATACAGAATTGACTTATGATAATTTAACTGAATGTATTAATTCTTTAGATAAAGAAACTAATCATATTGTAAATAAAATAGTAGAATATGAGAAAGCTGTACTGAAGAATCCTAAAAGTGATATTATTGAACAGTTAATTAAATATAAGGAGATTTATAAAGAAATGGAAGAAAATAATCATAATCTTGCATTTATAAGATGGTTTACTAATGATATTATTAATGGATATTCAGATTTTAGTAAGGTATTATGTAATATAACTTAATATGACACAAAAAGATAAATTAAGAGAGTCTTTTTTAGCTTTAGTATCCATTAAAAGTACTGCTAATAATATTATAGATTATTGTAGTGAATATAGTAGTGAAGCTGCTAATTATGCTCAAGAAATTAAACATAAATGTGAAGAAGTTCTTAAATTATTAAAATAATGGGAAATAATAGGAAAAGACTTATTTATAATATGGCTAAGAAGATATGTGATGCTTATATGACATATACTTGTAGTTGTGCATTTGTTGAAAATAATTTAGTAGATAAAAAAGTATCTCAGAAGTTTAAAGAACTTAAAGATGCTATTGTAGAACAATCAAATAGTATAAAATGAAAAGAATAATTCTTACAAGAGGTATTCCTGCCAGTGGTAAGAGTACTTGGGCTAAACAAGAGGTTCTTAAAGACCCAGAACATTCTATTAGAATTAATAGAGATGATTTAAGAAATATGAGTGGTCAATACTGGGTTCCTGCAAGAGAAGATTATATTAAAGCTTGTAAAGGTACTATGTTGATGAATGCTATAAACTTTAAGTTTGATACTATCATTATAGATGAAATGAATCTTAATCCTAAAGAAACTGGATATTTAAAAGAAGTAGTTTCAATAATGAATGATACTTTCAAAGATAATAATGATAAGTATATAATTGAAATTAAAGATTTTACAAATATACCTTTAGATGTATGTCTTGAAAGAGATAGTAAAAGAGAAAATCCTATAGGAGAAAATGTAATTAGGGGTATTTTTAATAAATATAAAGAATTATATAATTTAAAAGAAACCAGTGATGAGTAATACACCAACATTAATGCAGAGTGAAGAAAGAAGTCTTAATGAATTAAACTCTGAACCAAAGAAAATTAAAGTAGATGTTACTGTAAGTATTACTATGAGTAAAACTACTACTATTGAAATTAGTGAAGGGGATGAAAATGATGATAATAAATTGCTCACAGCATTTGATTCTCAGAAGTATTCTCCTGAACAGATTAGAGCTATTCTTGAAGAATATAAACATAGAAAGAGTATTAATAATTTCCAAACTAAACTTAATGATTTAAGTGGTTGGGTAGTTGATGATAAATGTATTAATTTAGAATAATATGAGGTTAATTAATCAAAGTTATGAAATCTGTAATCAGACAGATTTTAGTATGTCTGGTATCTATAAACATATAGAGAAATGTACTAGAGTAGCTTATAAGAGTGAAGATAAAATTACAGAAGATAGTGCAGCATCTTTCATAGATAAGCTTCTTAAGATGAAGCATCTTGCTCCTATGGAATTTGGTACTATTCACTTTAAAATTCCTACTACTTTACTTAAGACATTTGCTGAAGATTTAATCTTTTGTAATTTATATAATGTAGAATGGATTAAATGTAAAACAGTAGATAATTATGCCTACTTTACTACTAATTATAGACATTGGCTAGAGTTAGAAAAGAAAGTATCATATATTAGAGAATACTTTAATTCAGAAGATAATGAATATTATCCTAAAAGATATACAGTAAAACTTATTACTAATAGAGCTGTAAGTCATGAAGTAGTAAGACATAGAACAATGTCTTTTATTCAGGAATCTCAGCGTTTTTGTGCCTATAATAAAGATAAGTTTAATAATGAAGTTACATTTATTAAACCTTGTTGGTTAGCTATAAAAGAAGGTACTTATACTGAAAAGAATTATCATGATAATTTCTATACTAGTAAAAATGTTGAGTATGATTTTATGATACATCTTCTTACAGCAGAGGCTACCTATTTTAAGCTTCTTAAAGAAGGTTGGAAACCACAACAGGCTAGAGTAGTATTACCTAATAGTACTAAAACAGAATTATATATGTGTGGATTTAAAGAAGCTTGGGAACATTTCTTTGAACTTAGAGATAACAAGATAGTTGACCCACAGATGTATGATTTAGCACATCCAATGCATCAAGATTTTATTGATAATAAATATTTATAATTATGTTTGAAAAAGGAATTATGATTGAAAAAGAAATTAAAAAAGGTGATATTCTTAGTGAAAGTTCTCATTATAGAGTAAAGAATATTCTTGGTAGTAGTGTTATTCTTGAACACTTTGAAAGTAAAAATGAAGTAGCTATTGATAAGGATTATCTTCATAATTTCTGTAATACTGCTGATGGGTATACTACAGAAATAAAAGTTACTAAAGAAGACAAGAAAGATGGTACTCCTGGAATTAGAAGTATATGGGAGAATATTCATAGTAGTAAGGTATTTACTGTATGTTTTAAGAAGCAAGATAAAGCTAAAAGTGCTAAACAATTTAAAACAGAAGTAGATATTCTAGCTGAACAAATATGCCAAGAAATTGATAAGGTTAAAAATTCAAAGAAAGGTGTAGCAGATTGGGCTAAGAAAACTCTTTATACTCTTATGAATAATCCTATTCCTAAGATTGTTGAAGGAGAAGATAGAGTTCTTAGAGGATATAAAATTCAATTTGAATCTAGAGATGGTAAGTATCAGTGTATTGATATGGATATTGAAGATTCAGAAAACAATGTAAGATTAGTCAATATTAATACTATTAAATGGCTTATTATTGATAATACTAAATACATTGTTCAATAGTTTTAATTGTTAATAATGTTAAGAAGGTACTATAAGCGATTTGTTTATAGTACCTTTAATTTTTACTAAAAAGTTTTGCAACTAACTATAAAAGTTGTATCTTTGCAAACAAATAATTTAATTAAATATAAAGAATATGGCAATACATTGTATGTTACTCACTGGAGATAATATTAGAATAGTACAGAATTTCTTAAGTGAGTTTAAAGACAAGTATGATTGTATGCAGACTTTTGATATGGTAAGGTCTATGATTAGTGCTTGGCAAAGTACTAATTTTAAAGATGGTGAAGAACCTACAATGCCTACAAAAGATGAGATAGAGAAATTTATACAATCACAATTAAGTAAAGATAAACAAAGTCCTGTGGCTCCTGTAAGGAGTACTAATATAGCAGATTATGTTAATACTGAAGGTAAAGATAAAGGTTTTCTTACTGAAAAAGGAGAAGAACTTTTAAGTACTACTTTTGATAAAAGTAAATTTAATAAGGGAACTAATAAAGTAAGTATATATCCAGGAGTTAATGGTACAGAAATTAGAATAGACTGGACTAGTCCTAGAACTGGAAATTCTGCTTCTGTTATTTATTATGGGAGTTCTACAAGAAAAGTTTGGGACTTATTTAATTCTAAGGGAGGTAATGTTACTGACATTACTAGTGATATATATTGGGATGCTTTGAATAAGATTATTTCTAACTCTCTTAGGGAGTTAGTAGAATCTGGTAAATATAATGAATTAGATACTACTGCTATAGAGACTGATACTAAGACTCTTATAGTTAAAAAGACTGCTCTAGAAGATTATTTTGAAAAAGAATATAATGTATTTAAACAAGGTAGAAATTTAGATTATAATACTAAACAGATTAATAAAGCTTTATCTCCTGTACAGGATAGTAATAATCTATTAAAGAATATTAATAACGTAGATAAATCCTTAGTAGATGTAGAGCAGCATGATAAACCTTGGAAAAGTGACTCTACAAAATCAAATAAGACTTTAAGAGTTTACCTTAAAGACCATTCAAAAGGTTATTTTGAATTAGTTAAAGATGTAGAGGATAATTTTTATTCTGTACATTTTAAAACTGCAAAAGAAGGATCTAAATATAATGCAGAAAATACTACTTCTACTACTAAAGAAGAAAGAAAAATTTTATTTAAAGAGTTAGTTAAATTAATACCAGAAGGAGCTAAAGTTTCTACTTGGGGTTCTATATCAGATGAAGGTATTAAAGCTCTTGATAATGTAGGTAGAAATATGATTAAAGTAGGAGAAAGGACTATTACAAAGAAAACTGATGGTTCTAAAGTTAATATTCCTATATATCAAAAACAAGATACTACTTCTACACAAGAAGAGACTCCTATACAGGAAGATAATAAATCATATGCTGAGGATTTAGCTAGATGTGCTAGACAAATGTCTCCTATAGAAAGAAAACATAGAGTAGAAAGAATTACTAGAATGTTTTCATCTATAGTAAATAGTAAATTAAAGGATAAATTAGCTTCTTATAATGATAAAATTCAAGCAGAAACTAATCCTAAAGTAAAGAATGATTTATTATTTGGTAGAAAGAAAATTACTAGATTCAGTGTTATTAAGTCTGAAGGTGTACAGAGTATTATGCTGGAAGTAAGAAAAGCCTTTCAAGTATATGCTGAGGCTCCTTTAGAGGCAAAGATAGCTATAGAAAAGAAATCTATTAAAGATGCTTTAATTAATAGACAAAAAAAGAAGGGTTATTCTATTGATGAAGAAGCTATTGATAGAAAAGCTACTATTATGGCTAAAGCAGTTGTTGAAAGAAAAGATGCAGCTTTTAAGAATGTACTTAATAACTTTCAAGTATTAGCAGAAGAAGCATTAGGAAACTTAGCATTAACTGAGGGTATTTCTGTTAACTTAAATAGTAACTTTGTACTTAATACTCAAGAGAATAGTGATACTTTCAATGAGGATGGTAAACAAACTAATCAAGGAGATGTATTTGAGAAAGAAGAATCTTTGAAAGATGGATGGATGACTGATGTTAGACAGGTAGCTACTTTTGATAGTCTTACTGCTAGAGTTAGACAAGCCATAGGTAATATGGTAAGATATGATTCTACAGGTAATGTTGATAGAGATGATTTAGGAGATAATATCTATCTTAATGCAGGTTATGTACATTCAGAATTAATACAGGCTCTTAGAAATATGATTAGTGCTGAAGATATGATTCCTATGCTTGAACAACTTAGTAAAAAGAAGGTTTGGGTAAAGCAGATTATTAATGAATTAAATAATGATAATCAACTGTTTACTGAGTTTTATAGAGCATATAGAAAGGATTATGTCAATTACTTTATTCAGAAAGTAAGTACTAATAGTGATACCTCTACAAGTACTAAAGTAATGTCTATTAATGGTGCAGAAGGTACTTCACATTATTTTGATGAATGGAGAGATAACTATGAATATGGTAATGTTCTTACTACAGATAGTATATATGATAAGAATGGAGACATTCAATTAAAGAATGCTAAAGTAGGTCTTGATTTAGTTAATGAATTACTTGATATATTTGAAGACAGAGAAACTATTGCTGAAAATCTTACTGATGAAAATATAGCAAGAATTAAGAAAGCTATGAATATGTTAGGTGCTAGTGTAGATTCAGAAACACTTGAAAATGCATTAAAGTTTAACTTAGATAATAAAGCTTTCAAGCCAGCAGTTAATGTCTTATTAAGTAATTTAAGAACTATTTATTATGACTTAAATAAAGGTAATGAGAAAGTTAAAGATGGTGAATATATAGACTTACTTAATATTCATGGTACTGCCTTTAATAATATTGCAGAGGTAATCAATAAAGTAGATGAAGATACTATTGAATCTAGTGTAAGACAAGGTGATAAAACTATGTATGCTCATATTAATCCTTCTTATGTAACAACTCTTATTAAGAAGTTACAGAGAGAAGATACTTATAAACAGGTACTTGATGATTATAGAGTATGTAATTGGTTTAATAAGAATGGTAAATGGAGAAATAGTATATTAGAAGAAATTGAAAATAATGCAGAAGTAAGAAGTAATTTAAAGCATGTAGTACTCCTTCAATATAATAGAAAGGAATATAATGCTTGGACAGATTTAGATGCTACATTAGCCTTATATAATATGTATATGACTGGTGCAGCAGATAGAAGTGGAAGTGAAACTTATGGTTATTATCAAGTACCTATGTTATCTGATGCACAATCTGCTGAGTTTATTAAATTCAAGAGATATAAGAAGGGATATGAAGAGAAGTTACTTGATAAGTTTAAAGATTTAGTATATCAGGAGATTGATAGAATTAATCTTGTTAAAGAAAGAGCTACTACAGATAATCATATAGACCCTATTGCTAACTTTGATATGAATGGTAAAAAGATGGGAGGTGCAGAATTTAAGTTCTTCCCTGAATTAAATCAGAAAGGTCAAAGTGGCAAGACATTCCTTCAAGCTATAGATGAAGCTAAACAGATATCTATGGATGAAGTTGATAACTTAATTAAAAATACTATTAAGTCTATAATGGATAGTAGATTTAAAGAGGCTATTCAACACTATAAGGATATTGGTCTTTATGATAGAATTGGTACAGAGAAGAATGCTAGATTTAAGCATGTAAATGTTTATTCTGAGGAAGGAATGAATGATAGAATGAGAGAATGGTTCTGGAATAGTACTTATTTTACTTCTCAATTTATTGAACTTACAACTACTGATTTAGCTTATTATAAAAATCTTGAGGACTTCCAAAAGAGAAATAAGCAAGACCATGCACCAGCAGAAAGACTTAATACTCTTGCTACTTGGAATGGTAAACCAGTATTAGTAAACAATGATGGAAGTAGAAGAACTACTAGAAGAGTTATTTATCTTAAAGATAATATTCTTCCTGCTAATAGTATGGATAGTATTAATGAGATACTTGAAGCCAGAGTTAAAGATAAGAATGATGCCTTTACTGCTTATGATAAAGCTGCTATTATGTCTATATTTAATAAAGTCAATGTAGCAGATGCACAAGCTTATAATACATTACCATCATTTAGGTCTACTCAAATTATGGCAGGTATGTGGTCTGATGCAGAAGAAACAGCCTACAATAATATTATGAATAATAAGTGGACTGCAAGTGATTTCTTAGTACTTTGGAATACAAGAAAACCATATCTTTATACTCAGAAGAATCAACCTGATGGTATGGGTGGAATTATGAAAGTTCCTACTCAACATAAGAATTCTGAGTTCCTTCTCCTTACAGGAGCAATGTTTGGTCAAATACTTCATTCAAGTAAATTGCAAGCTCTTAATGACTTTATGGTAAAGAATAATATAGATTCTGCTATGTTTGAAAGTGCTGTAAAGGATGGCTTACAAGGTACTATTAATCTTAATGATGCTACAAATTATGCTTCTACTATGACTGTCCTGGAAAATGTAACCAGGCTTAATGGTAAAGAAAATCCAAATGTAGTACATGAATTTGATTATAATGATTATGGTATTCAGACATCTACTCCTGAACATGGTATTGATAAAGTACAACTTGTAGGCACTCAGATTAGAAGATTAATTAGTTCTGATATAAATCCTAATAGAGACCCTAACTTTAAATTAAAATATAAAGATAGGGAATTTACACAAGAAGAATGGATGAATTATTTTAATGCTATCAATACTGCTAATATTCAAGAAGCTTTTAAGGAAGTATCTGATAAGTTTAATGATATTCATGAAGTTGAGAAAGAACTTATAAGAGAAGTAAGAAGTAATCCTAGATATGGAACAGACTTAATTAGAGCATTAACTCTTGATGAGAATGGTAACTTTAATATTCCTCTTATAGACCCTTCACAGACTTTAAGGATACAAGCATTACTTAACAGTATATTAAAGAATAGGGTTACTAAGCAGAAGATTAATGGTGGAGCATTAATTCAAGCTTCTCCTTTTGGTCTTGATGAAAGTAAACAACCTCAAATTGTTTATAATGAAGATGGCTCTATTAAATATTTTGAAGCTTATCTTCCTTGTCCAACAGAAGAATTATATAATGCTTTATTAGACCCTAATACTCATGAACTTGATATTAATAAAAAGGATAGTAAAGGTAATTATATAGTACCAGAAAAGTATAGAGAAGTAATAGGTTATAGAGTTTGACTAAAAGTTGAGACTCGCTTTAGTAGAAATACTAATGAATAATAAATTGGGTGAATTGCTGGAAAATCCTATATGGATAATCAGCAGCCAAGCTAAACTTAGGTTAAAAGAGTTTAGAAGGTTCAGAGACTAGAAAGGTGAGCCTAACAATAATCCTTTCCACGAGTGCCCAACATCCTATATGGATGAAGATATAGTCCGTGCTTCATAGTAATATGAAGAATTACAGTATAAACAACTGTAAGATAACAAAACAACCAACTGAGGATAAATATTCTATGCAACATATTAGAATAAAGGGATTCTTACCTAGACAAGTAGGTAGTGTAATTATATTACCTAAAGAGATTACTTCTTTAGCAGGAAGTGACTATGATGTTGATAAGGTTTATGTAATGTTTCATAGTTTATTTACTAAGAATAACTATAACATTAAGAAAGCTTGGGATGATTTTTATCAATTAGAATCAAGTAAAGATATTCTTGAAGAAATTGATAAGAATTATGGTGAGGCTTTACAGCAATATATTGCTGAACAAACTGAAGGAGAACCTTTAGATTCTGAGGATTTAAATGATTTAGCAGAAGAATTTAAAGGCTGGTTAAAAGATAATAATGTCAAGAGATATAATTTATCTGAAACTGCTCAAACAAGATTCTCTGAATGGTTTAATAAGAACAAATCCAAGTACTTAATAAATAGTTCTTTTAGTACATATGATTATGACTTTGATAAAATAAAAGGAAATGACAAGTTAAGTATTTATAATAATGCAAAGGCTAATAGTAAGAAACAAAGAGATTCTTTGATGATTGACCTTATGTGGAGTGTATTATCACATAAAGATACTGCTAAGAGTATTCTAGAACCTGGTGGTTTTGATAAACCAAAAAAGGCTGCTAGAATTAATACTATCTTATATAATGTTGATAAAGAAACTCTTACTAAATTAGGAGGTTTAAAAGGACTTGAGAAACTTAGTCTTGATGAACTTGATAATTTAGCAAATAAATATAAGGAAAAACTTAATCCATTAGTACCTACTACTTGGGTTACTCTTCATCAAAGAAATATGTCTGGTGCATCACTTATCCCTATGGCTGCTACTAATAATGCTTCTCATGCATTAATGCAGCAGACTAAACTTGGTATTAAAGGTGAATATCAGTTGACATTTAATGGTCATAAATATAACTCTTTACATGATATTAAGAATGCAGATAATGAGTTTATTACCAGAAATATTGCTAGTTTCTTGGCAGCCTTTGTAGATAATGCAAAAGACCCTATTGCAGGTGATATGAACTTCAATGAAATTACTGCTTCTAGTGCATTTGCATTATTAAGAATGGGTGTAGGAATTAATACTATGTCACTTATAATTAATCAACCTATTGTAAGAGATATAGTAAAAGAAGTACAGAATAATAGAGTATCATTAGCAGAAGCTATTATTAATACTATTAATAAATATAAGAACTATAATAATGGTACTAATGTTAATAGTTACTATACTAAAATAGAAGATTATAATTTTAAAGATGAAGACTTAGCAAGTAATATTATAGCAAGAAAAGATGCAGATACAGCTAATACTAGTGAAGGTCATGAATTCTATGCTAATCAATTAAAAGTAGGCTTTATGTTTGCAAGACTTAATAAATTAGCAGGTGATTTGAATGAATTTACTAATGCTACTAGAGCTGATACTCAAAATGGTGGAGCAGGACCTTATATCTCTTCAGATATAATTAATATTGAGAAAGTTGAAAAATTATTGATGGCTCCTATAAAAGATGCTAATTACTCTCTTACAGGAACATTAGGATTACTTTCATTTAATTTAAATGAAGAAGGTATTATTAATAGTCCATTACCTATATTACAGGCATTCTTTACCTATGGTGTAGAATCTACTGAGAAGTTATTCAATAAGTATTTTCCATACTATAATAATACTTATACTAGTATTATAAGTACTATAAAAGATATGACTAGATATGGTAATTTAAATGAAAAGCAGAGAAATAGTATATATAATGATTTTATCAGTTATATGCTAGCAGAAACTAGTGAATATAATTATAAAGATGAGGAAGGTAATCCTATATCTGAAAGAAAATATTATATCACTAAATTCCCTGCTGAGTTTGATGCTTTCAAAAAAGCTCATCCAGAGTTATCTCAGTTACCTATTATAAACAGAGTAAAATATAATAAGTTTACTAAATATAATCCAGCACCATCTCTTACCTTTAGTAATGTAGGTAGAATTACTGATATACAGAAGCAAGACTATATTAGAAGTTGGGAAACACTTATGAATATTAATGATGAATGTAGGGATATGGCTATTAAGTTATTTCTTTACTGCAATTATAAAGGTTTAGGTTTTAGTCCTAATGGATTTAGTCATTTAGCTCCTGTAGCAGTAAAAGAGAATACTGGTAATTATATAAAAACTCTTGAAGATGTGTACTTTGAGAAAGCTGATGTAACTACTTTTATAGGTCAATATTTTAGAAATCATTTAGATGATAGAATATTAGTACCAGATATTACTGGGGCATCTTATGTAAGTGAAGTTAATCTTGAAACAGAAAATTTTGATGTTAAAGTTGATTTCAATTCATCTATGGATGATAAAAAAATTGCTAAACCATTTGATGATAAAAATGCTCCTGAATATTTACCTTATGTTCATATTAATTATAAGGGGGCTGATTTATACTTTGAAAGAGTAAATGAAGCTAAAGATTTAATAGCTTCTTATCAAAGAATACAACCTTTAGGAGTAAAGAATCAATATGTAGAGTATGATAGTAATGCTAGTGAAGATATGGAATCAGTAGTACCTAAACCACAAGCATATAAAGCTAATCTTAATGATTATGTTGATAATACAGATATTACAGATAATCAAGATATGGCTAATTTTGTTATGGAACAACAGCAATCTGCACAAGCAAGTTTACTTGCTGTAATTAAACAGAAAGCTGCTGAAAATGGTTATACTGAATCACAACCTATTGATAAACTAGAGCAACTTCCTCCTATAACAGAGGATGAACAAGGAAATAAATTCTGTGATAATGTAATAGCAAGATTATAATATGAGTAAATGTACATTTATACCAACAAATAAAGAGGGGAATATCCCCTCTTTATTTACACAATTAAAAAGTTATTTTGGAAATACTAAACAAGCATTATATTACTGGCAGAGAGTTAAATCTCCAGAGTTTAATAAAACATTTCCAAATGTTAGATATGATAATGAAGGTAATCCATTAATGGAAGACCTAATGTATAAAGTTGGCTTGGATGGTCTTAAAGATGAGCTTAGCCAGCTAAAAAATTTAAATCAGCATAATAGTCCTGTAGCTAGAAATTATACTAATGTAATGAATCTAGAGGAACAAGCTGTGTCATTTAATAGAAATAGTCCTTATAGAAGTAAGTTCTTTGCAACAGTAACTAATGTAGAGGATAAAGTAAAGTTATCTATAAGACCTATAAGAGAAAATAAAGAAGATATAGCTCATAAGATTGAATTCAATAGTAAGTTAAATAGGAGATTAGAAGGACTATTATCTGACTGGGGTATAGGAGTCGGTGCATTAAGTGAACTTGAAGAAAAACAAGGAATTAATGGTATAACAGATTTTGATTGTGCAATAACTACTGCTAATGGTTTAAAAACTTTAATTAGAGTAGCTAAAGGTCAAAGAGGTCAAGATGTATTACCAGAAGAGTTTGCACACTTTGCAATAGAAGCAGTAGATACTCCATTAAAAGCTAGAATAACTAATATACTTAGTGATGAGAATATACTTGAGAGAATCTTTGGTGATACATATCAAGATTATATGAATAAGTACAATAATAATCTTGACTTAATGGCTGTAGAAGCATTAGGTAAGATTATGGCTGATGTACTTAATGATAAGGAAGTATTTAATCCTAATAAAAGATTATTTGATAGGTATCTTAATCAAGTAAAAGATAAATTCAAAGATAAGAATACTGATGATATTGATAAAATAATTAATGAAGTTAAAGTTCAAGTATATGATTTAGCTAATGATATAGTAAATAACAGATATACTATGAATATTAGTACTAAAGAACATAATACTAAGTTATATAATCTTACAAGTAATGTTAATAAATCAGCTAAGATACTTGAAAGAATTCTTGAACAAGAGCTAAAGAGATTGAAAGTATATGGTGATAAGAAAGATTTTGGTGCTGCTCAACAAGTGTTTATTAATAAATTACAAGCTGATTTACAGAATCATCAAGAGATACAAGGTATTCTTGAATATATGGATAATAGTCTTAGTGTTCTTGGTAATCTTGAAAAGAGAATGGCTAAAATTGGTAGTGGTGAATTATCAAAAGAAGAAGAATTTAAAGCTCTTAGAAATGTAAGGAACTATCTTAATTCATATGGTGTCATTATGAATGACATTAGAAAACAGATGAATGAAGCTTCTAGAGAAGGAGATGATAGCATTAAAGAAAATATTAAAGATATTCTTAATCAGAATGATATTATAATAAAAGACTTATCATCAGATTTCTATGAGATAGCTAAAGATAAGTTTACTGAATTTATAAGACCATTTGTTGGTGACGGTTTAGCTATAACTATTGGTAGAGATAGATATAAGAAAACTTATACAGCAGAAGAATTAGTAACTTCTATGGATAGAGATATTACCTTAGCTGATAGATGGTTAGATTCAATGGCAGATTCTTCTGACCCTATGTTACAGATTTATGACCAAGTTGTAAAGAAACAAAAAGGGGAAGCTAGACTTGATACTATTGAAATGGCTAAAGAAATTCAAGCTAAAGCCAAAGAACTTGAAGATAGAGGAGTAACTGATACTTCCTTTATGTATGAAAGAGATGAAGATGGTAATCTTACAGGTTATTTTGTACAAAAGATTTGGTGGAGTAAATATAAGAATACTAAGAATACATTCTTTAAAAAGTTAAAAGAGAAATATGGAGATAATCCTGAAGGCTTTGAAAAGATTGCAAGAGATAATGAAATCAATGAATGGTATAAGGAAAATACCTATAAAGATAAATTTGGTAATAGAAGACCTCTTATAGAAAAGTATGCTAATCCTGCTTGGAATAAACTTACAGAAGCACAGAAAGAATATCATAGTTATATGATGGAATTAAAGTCTAAACTTGATGGTGTATTACCTAATTCTTCTAGTGTATCTGTAGGTAAAGCTCCCCAGATAAGAAGAGATTTCTTACAGAGATTTACTGGTTCTTCATTATCTAGTCAAGGTAAATACTTCTGGGAGAATATGAAAGATTCTCTTGTAAGAAGAGAAGATGATGTTGAGTATCTTGATAAATCTGTAGTAATGGATTTTGAAGGTAATCAGGTAATGAGGTTACCAGTATATTATACTAAGAATTTGCAGGATATGAATGACTTATCTCTTGATACTACATCATCTATGATAGCTTATATGGCTATGGTAAATGACTTTAATAGAATGAATGAAGTTATTGATACTCTTGAAGTAGGAAGACTTGTATTAGCAGAAAGAAGAGTTAATCAGACAGAAGGTAATAAGACTAAGACTGAACATTTTAATGTATTAGGAAGACAGATACATAATGTACTTACTAAGAAAGGAGATTCTACATACTTTATGCAGAAATTAAATACATTTATGGAAATGCAAGTCTATGGTATTACTCATAAAGATGAAGGTTCTTTAGGTAAAGTAGATGTAGCTAAAGGTGCAGATTTCTTGAATAGAATGACATCATTAGGTACTACAGCTTTAAGTGTTCTTACTGGTACTGCTAACTTATTACAGAACTTAACTATTGATAGAATTGAAGCTACTAGTGGTAAATTCTTTAATCATTCAGAGTTAACTAAAGCAGAAGCTATATATGCTAAGGAATTACCTGCATTCTTAGGAGAATTTGGTAATAGAATAAAGACTAATAAACTAGCTTTATTCAGTGAATTATTTAATGTTCCTCAGAATTATAAGTCAAGTGTAAGAGATGTACAATGGAATAGAAAGACTTGGGCTTCAAGATTATTTAATAGTAATGCTCTTTGGTTTACTACTAGTGCAGGAGACCATTTTGTACAACATAGAGCTGCTATTGCTTTAGCATTAAGATATAAATTAAAGGATAAAAATGGTAATTCTATTGATTTATGGGATGCTTTAGAAGTAGTTCCTATTAATAAAGATAAACCTAAATTAGGTGCTAAGTTACAGATAAAACCAGGTATTACCAAGATGGATGGTAGTGCTTTTACTAGAGCAGATATTATTAAATTCAGTAATCAAAATAGAGCAGTTCAGAATATGAATTATGGTATCTACAATGATGAAGATAAAAATGCTTTACAACAAAGAGCAGCAGGAAGACTTATAATGTTCTATAGAAACTGGATGAGACCTTTATATCTTAATAGATTTGGTAGAGGTAAATATAATTATGATTTACAGGACTATACTGAAGGTTATTATATGACTATGGGTAGATTTATATATCAATCTATGAAAGACCTTAAACAATCAGAGTTTGATATTATCAGACAATGGAAACATTTATCTGATATTGAGAAGGGTAATATAAAGAAAGGTCTTACTGAATTAGGTTTCTATTGGTCATTATATGCTATTATTGCTGCATTAGGTGTAGCAGGAGGCGATGATGGTAAACATAAACCTTGGTTTGCAAGAATGTCAAGTTATGCTTTACTTAGATTAAGAACTGATATGGGAGTATTATTACCTAGTCCTTCAATGATTGATGAGGGATTGAAGTTCTTTAAATCTCCATTTGCATCAATATCTTATATAACTAAATTAAGAAAGATATTAAATTTAGTTGACCCATCTGTATATACAACTACTGTTAATAGTGGTATATATAAAGGATATACAGAAGCAGAAAAGATTGGTTTAGATTTATTACCATTCAGAAAACAGATTGTTAATTCATTAAATCCAGATGAACCAGCAAGATGGTATAAATAAAAAATAAGGGAGGAGGTTTACACCTTCTCCCTTTTTTATTTTAGCTTAAACAATTAAGTTCTGATTCTCTTTGCTTTGGTAACATATTGTTCCAATCTGTTTCATTCATATTCATAAGTTTAAGTAAGTCTCTAGTATCATTACTTAATTCATTCCACTTCTTTAATGCTTCAGGATTATCTACTACAATATTACCATCTACATTTCTACTAGTTTGTTCTTCTACATCTGTTCTAGGCTTTATTTCTTCTTTACCCAATGTACCATCAGGAGCTTCCTTATTATAAGTATTGAGTAAACTCATTGCTTTTAATAAATCTTCCTCAGCACTCTGTGGTCCTGTAGGAGTAGCATTAGACTTAGTATTATCTACAACATTAATAGGAGTAGCTGAAATTACAGTTTTAGTATTAGAATTATTTAATATATCTAATACTTGTTTAGTTACTTCTTCTTTACTATTACTAAAATCAGTATTAATTAAAGTATTCTTTATATATTCTTTATTTGAATCTGTAAGAGTACCTTTTACATTAATAATAATACCATTAGTACCTCTATTATTACCAAACTTCTCTGCATTTCTATAAGATATAATAGTTACTACACTACCATCTTTCATCTTAACTTCACTAAATACAGGAACTGTTTTATCTTTACTCCAAACTCTAGGGTCTTCACTAACACCTCTCCAACCATCAGTAATATTAATAGTGCCAGTACCAAATTCACCACCTATAAATACATTATTAGTATCATAATTAATTTTAACTTCTGGTTTAATTTCTGGTTTAATTTCTTCTTGAGGTTTAGCATTAACTATACCTGCTTGAATAAATGCAGCTTTATTAGCCTGTATAGTACTAGCCCAAGTACTTTTACTTTCTTCTAATTGTTTATCAGTAAGTAATTCTCTTCTACCATTCATATAAGTAACTTCACCATTAGGAAATACCATATAAGGGGAATAGAAAGTAGTAATTTTCTTGGTAGAATTATTAGTAGATTTAACTTCTTCTATATAAGCTTTAATTTCACTACCATTAATAGTAGTTACTACAGGTAAAGTACTTATATCTACTTTAACTTTCTTAGTAGGACTTAATTCTAATGTTTTAACATTACTTACAGGAATAGTATTGTTATCTACTTTAGGAGTACTTACAGTAGTACCTTGCATAAATTCACTAGGTTGATAAGTAATATTGACTGTTGGTTCTGCATTAAATGCAGTAATACCTTTATCATTATAATTGATAATTAAAGGTATTAAAGCCATATTAACTACAGGTGTACCATATCTACTAGTAAATAAGTCATTATAAGCACTTAATTGTCTAGTATATTGCTCTTGAGTACTTCTTATTTGTCTATTATGCCATACAGTAGTATAATGAGTATCAAGCTTACCTTCATCAGTATAGAATCTATACTTAGATGTCTTGAAATCATAGAATCTAAATTCTCCTGTATATTTATTATAAGTTAACAAGTCTAACTCTCCAGCAATTCTCTTATCACCAATCTTATTAAATACAACTATACCATTAGCAATAGGAATTTCACCATTATTATCAAAGTATTCCTTCAATGATTTAGCTCTTGATTTAAATCTTTCAAATACTTCATTAGACATATTATCTGGCTTCTGTATAGCATCAATGTCTCCTTCAAAAGATTGTCTCATTAAATCATCAAATTCCTGACCATATTGTAAAGCTAAAGTATTAGGAGTTTGATTCTCATCTCTCTTCCAAGATTCACCTATTACATTATGTACACCTTCATACTCATGATATTGACCATCATCTTCAAGTATTTGATATATATGTCCTTCTCTACCTTCAATAGTATTATCAGGTCTTCCATTATCTAATCTCTTAACTTTAGCTTGGTCTTCCTTTAATCTATTTAAAGTATGATTCATTTTATCTATAACAGTAGGTCTATTATTCATATTATCCTCATACATCTGCTTCTGCTTTTCAGTAGCATAAGATTTATGAGTTACATCTATATAATGACCATTAACTTTAGTAATACCATTATAGATATAAGGACCATTTACTGCATTACCATTAAGCTCATAAGCAGCAGCTAAATCAAATATTAAATTAGTTCTTTTAGGTACTACAACACTTTCACTACTATCATAGATTTTACCATCTCTTACAAAGTAAGTATTCTTACCTAATGTTACTTTAGTACCTTCCTTATTTCCTGTAGGAGAGAATGTACCTTTAGGATTAATAGCATCTTTCTGATTACCTTCTTCATCATAATAATTGGTAGTAAACCAACTATTAGTCATTTGAGTATCTACTAAGTGAGTATAAAGTATATCATCATTAACTAATTTTTCATTGTAATCTTCCTTATTAATCTCATTCTTATCAATATTAAAAGGAGTATTTAATGAATATAAATATTTAAGTATTTCATTATAAACATGAGTAGGGTCTGTCTGAGTAGCAGCACTACCTCCAATAGAACCATCTACATTTAATGTAAAACTACCAGTGTTATTTTCTAAGTTAATATTCTTTGTACCTTGAGGACCACCTTTAAGAGATAGGAATATAGTACCTTTATAGCTGAATATATTCATATGAAAGCTATTAGGTAAATATAATTGCTGACATAAATCTATGAATAATTCAGTACACTTATCAGGATTAGTAGTTTTACTTAATTCATCAATAATTCTATGTATTTCTCTTGCTCTAGAATTATTAGTATCCTTTAATTTATTTAAATCAAATTCTTCTTCATTGAAATGTTTTACTCTAATAGGTTTAGGAGAATAAGTACCTCTACTATTCTTTAATAATAAATATACCTTACCATCAGCTTGACTTCTATTATAAGGTTTCTCAGTAGTCAAATCCTTATTGGTTATTAACTCTCTGTTACTAACTATACCTAACTGTATAGGAGTACCATTCATAAGGTCTTTAATAGGTCTTGTCTGGTCTTCAGTATATTTAAACTGACCTAACATAATCTTAGAAACATTAAGTTTTATTTCTTCTCCTTTTATTACTCTTTCTCTAACATTTTTAAGACCTACATAATTACCTTTTATAGCTGTAGCTGTAGATGGTAGTATACCTACCACTTGGTCATTATGATACATTACTACTTCATCATAATTACCTATCTTCTCATGCTTTAAAGTGAGTTCATCACCTACTTTTAAGTTACCCTTATTAACATAATCAAATGCACCTTTACTAACTAAATATTGATAAATATCCTTATAATTAGGATTAGCTATATCAAAATTAGTAAATGTATTAGCTGCATATTCAGAAATAGCAGGTTTATAATAATACTTTTCTGCTGACTTTTCTACATTTTCTACATCAGTTTTTAACTCAGTCAAGTTATTAGTATTCTCTTGTCTTTCAGTTAATACTGGTCTATCAGGTTGAATACTATTAAGCACTTTATTTACTTCTTCATAAAGAGTATCTCTAGTCTTAGCATCTACTTCTTTAGCATATAAGTTATATAAATCTTCAATAGCTTTTCTAACTTCTTCATATGTAGCTTTATTACTATTATAATTATCTATAATCTTATTAGCTTTATCCCAGAAATTCTTTGCATTAGATCTATTAATATTTTCTATTGCAGTTCTTAATGGTGATAATATATCCTGTTTCTCCTGTATAGGAGCAGTAGAATTATCATCAGCTCCAGTCTTTTCACCATTAGTATCAATAGTAAACTTTGAATGCTTTACTTCCTTATCATCTGGAATAGACTGTTTATCAGACATATCTTTAATAGCAGCAACCATAGCATTATTTAACTGCTGAGTATAATAATCATTAGTCAATAAATCTTCATTATCTGTTATCTGATAATCAGGATTAGTTAACTCTTCATAAGAAGTACTATTATTATATTTCTCTTGTGCATAAGTCCTTAATTGTGCTTTATCTTCATCATCAATATCAAGTTTATCAATAGCATTATTAACACTATTCATAAAGCTTTTAGACTTAGCATAAGTACTACCTAATTCAGTATTATTATTAGTTAATATACTTGCATCTTCAATATTCTCTTCTTTAAATATATCATCAATATCTTTATAAGTAGTAGCATTGCTAACCTTATTAAGTATTCTTCTTACATCTAAGTCTTTCTGTTTTCTTTGATTCTGATTATCTATATTAGCATGAGCTTCATCTATTTTACCAGGATTAAGCATATATTCAATAAGCTTTTCCTTATATGATTTTCTAGCTTTACCTATCTTAATTAAATCATTTAAATCTTTACTAAATCTATTATATTCATCAGCATCAATACCTAAAGAATTCTTTGCTATATCTTTAAGGGATTTTACATTAAGACTCTTATCTGATATAAGTAAATCTGGATTTTCACTATTATTGAATAACTCTAATACTTTTATAGTATTTTCTATATCATTAAGCTTTCTCTTATTACTATTATATTCCTTAGCATCTTTCTCAGATGTAAGTTTAGTATTATTATCATTAAGTACAGTTCTTACATCAGTAAGCTGCTTAATAATCTTTGATATAGTACTCTTATTGTTATCTCTGATAGAAGAACCTCTTTCTTTCCAGTCATTAAGACTACTTTTTAAATAGATAAGCTCATTTAACTGTTCATCACTTAATGTATTATTTGAAGCTTCAATTAAATCATTCTTAGTCTGTTTATATTCATTAATCTTATCTAAGAATTCAGTCTTAGCTTTATTCATCTGATTAGTTATTTCTTCATCAGACAACTTATTACCATTCTCATCAGTATAAGGACTTATATAATAATCTTTTGCAGTATTTATTTTATGCTGAATATCTACTTCTTCCTGCTTTAATCTAACAAGTTCACTAGCATCATTAGTATTTGCTTGTGCCTGTTGATTAGCATTTAACTGTTCTGTAAGTTGATTTACCTGTTCATCCTTAGATACTTGTCTACCTGTATTTTTAATAATAGATTCTATGTTTTCATTGGAAGTATCACCTAGACCTTGATTAATCATTTCAACTAAATCATCAAGTTTACCTACACTATCAAACATAGTTATATCTGATATTAATTGTGAATTCTCTGCATTCTTAAATTCAAATTCATCATTATTTTGTGTAGCATTATTCATTGCTTTCTGGAAACCTTGATGTCTTACATAACCATCATAATAAGCTTTAAATTCAGGTGAATTTACTCTTTCATTAAGTTTATCTGCTATAGCTTGTTCTCTAGCAATTCTTTGAGTAACATCTCTATATTCTCCTAAAATACCACCTTCAATAGTAATAGGACTTTGGAATTTACCTTCTTTAGTAAATGACCTAAATCTAGGCATACCCATAGCACCCGTCATAGCACCTACTAAGAATTGTTCCCAAGTAGATTGGTCTCCCATAGTTTCAGTAAAAGATTGCATAGAAGCTTTTAACCAAGAATTAGCCTCCTGTCTATTATTAGGGTCAGTAAGTGCTTTATAATAATTATCTACATCAGTCTTATAATAATCAGCAGATATATTACTTGCTAACTGCTGATTAACTTCTTCCATACCTTCTGATATAGGATTTTTTAATGCAGTAGTATATATTTCACTCTTAGTAGTTTTAGGTGCATATTTACCTAAAGTACCTATTATTCCTCTACCACCAATATTCTCTTCTATCTGTTGTGCTCTTCTTGCAGTTTTAAATCCTCTACCATACATCTTACCAAACTGTATTAAGTTTGATATAGTAAGTATAGGAATATTCAAAGCTAAATCTACATTACCCATATGAACTCTATCCTCAGATAATTTAGTCATAGCTTTATTATAATTATCATTTTCCTGTGCTACAAGATTATTATACATTTCAGTACCATAATAATTATCTTGTATTGACTTTAATCTTTTATTATGTTGATTAAGTAAATCAGATGATACTGCTTTATAATATTCTCTACTATTATTTAATGCTTCTATTCTACCTTCATTAACTGCACTGGTAAAGGAACCTAAAATTGAAGCAGTAGCCTGTGAAGTCTGAGCAATATTCTTTATAGTACTTATAGTAGCACCTAAATTCTTTGCTCCAGTCATAGCTAATCTACCTAAACCTCTTATAGCTCCTGCTTCTAAACCACCACTATAGAATGCACCTACAGTAAATCCTAAGTTCTTAATAAAACTATCACCCCAAAAGTTAGCTGTAAATAATTTATCCCATATACTAGCATCTTGCTCCTGTAAAGTATAATAGTTAGGTAATTCTCTTTCAGACCAATCATTTATAGATTGCATAGCTTTTGAGAAATCATTATCCCATAATTTACTTACATCTCCATCTCCTATAGCTTTAGCACCACCATATAATAAACCCATAGTACCATCAAGAAAAGTAGTACCTGTGAGTACTGCACCTTTAGCAATACCAGCACCTAATTGAGAATACCAAGGTTGATTTTCTGCTCTTACATCTGCTGCATCTTGAAATTGCTCAGGGGAATAAACATCCTCATCGAACATTGATTCCCCTAATTTAGTATTAGTATTATAAAGAGGAGACTGCACTACATGAGGTGCAGCCTCTTCTGGATTCATCATATGTCTTAAAGGTCTCTTTATATCTAATTCCTGTAAATATTGAGCTACTTCAGGGTCATATCCACTTTGAATAGCATTATTCTGTTGCTGTAATTGTTTCCAATTCTGCAATCCACTCTTTCTTATATCTACTGGTTTCTGTTTCTTTATTTGTACCATAATTATATAAATTTATTCATATGCCTGTGCAGCAAAATCCTGTGTTGATGTATTATTTAATACCCCTAATTGAGATTGGAATAAGTAAGCTTGTTGTATAGCATTATTATAAGCTTGTCTTAATTGAGCTTTTTGTACATCAGTTAAAGGTTTACCATTTAACTTACCACTCTGAAGTGTTTTGCTTATATTCATTGCATCTTCAGCTCTCTTATCAATATTCTTTTCAACATTAGGATTAATTCCTATAGGCATTACAAATCTTATTACTTTTCCATCTTTATTCTTTGCTATATAAGTTCTTCCTTGTGCTCCAAATCTAGCATTGGTAACTGTCCATTTATTATCTTCATTTAAGAAATCTGCTAAATCAATATCTTTATCTTTCTTCCAAGTACCTGATTTTTTATCAAACTTAGCAGCATAAATTCTATCTCTACCAATATTAGCAGCAGCTATCTGATTTTTATAAGCTGTTTGTTGTGTAGGACTTAAAGCATAATCATATTCCATAAATTGTTTAGCATCACCTCTAACACCAGTATTTATGTATTTACTCCATAAGTTACCTATATTTCCAGGCTGCCAATTATTACCTTTACCTAAGTATTTTTGTGCTCCTAAAGAATTTAATAATTCTGAGAATTCACTATTGAGATTGTTATAGTAGTACCCTTCTTTATCCTTCTGTATAGATACTACAGTAGGCTTACCACTTATATTGTCTCTTATTGTAAATTGCCCATAACCATATTTACCTTTACCTTCATACTGATATTTTGATAAATCAGTAGCTTTTATTCTAGTTTTACTTTCATAGGCTTCTCTACCTTTCTGACTTAAATAAGTTCTACCATTCTTAGTATAGAAATATTGCTTATATTTCTCTTTCATTTTATCAGCTTCATTCTGCTCTTCAGGAGTATAAATAGGTACTTCATTTATAGCAGCTAATTGATTTTGCTGTTGTTGAGCTTGTGCTAAAGCTAATTGTTGTCTAAACTTATAATTCTCTCTAGCTTCAAAGTTCTCCATAGCTTGAACAGTATCTTGACCTATAGCAGACCACATACCTTGTTTAATAAAGTTAGCTGCTTGTCTTCTTTGATTTTCATTAGCCCAGTTACCTATTTGACTAGAATCATAAACCTGTTGATAAATAGCACCTAATACTTTATTAGTAGCAGTAGTTTCTCCATTAAGATACTTTTGTATATCATTTCTAGTTAAACCATGTTTCTGTATAAATGTATTAGTATAACTATCAATAGGTTCTCCCTTACCATAGCTACTTAAAGTTTTAGCTAAATTCTGTGCAGCTTGTGCTGATTGTGCAGTTAATAATTTACCACTATAACTCTGTGGTGTATAACTAGGATTCTTCATATAATAACTAAGACCTAATTCACTAGGGTCTTGAGCAATTAATGTAGGGTCTTGTAATCTAGCTTGCCATAATACTTGAGCTTGTTGTTGTCTCTTATTATAAGCCTCTTCAATAGGTATTATGTTACTAGCATATTGTGCTCTCATATTCATTAAGTTTCTTCTACTAGCAGCATTAATACCATTATTAAGTACATCATTAGCAGCTTCTTTTAATTGATTTGAATATGATTTATACTTACTATAAACATCAGCATCTTGTGCATTATTAGCTAGCTTTTCCCATTGGTCTGCTTTCATTTGTAATTGTGAGAAAGCTTCTTCTGCTTGATATTGTGCTTGAGCATTAGCTTGATATATAGGAAGTAGCTCCTGTAAGGAGTATGGATTAAATGTAGAATTAACTGTTAAACTATAATTAGCCATTGTTACCTCTCTTTCTTGATTTATACTTAGATTCTCCCTTATTTGTCATAGCCCAAGGGAATGCAGCACTAGTATTTAATATATTAAAGTTCATATTCTCTCTACCAATATTACCAATATTATTAAACAGATTAGTAAGATTAGCACTTCTCTCTGCTGCAAGTTGTTGTCTAGCAGCTTGTCTAAGTCTTTCTGCCTGCATAGTACCTTGTAATAAAGTATTTCTAACTTGCATCTTAGCAGCTTGATTAGCAGCATCAGCTTTAAACATACCTTCAGTATTAAACATATTAGTACCTCTATTAAATTCTGCTACTTTCTGTCTTTGTGCTAAGTTATACTCTTCAGCTTGTCTAGCTAATGCTCCTAATTGATTCTGAGCATTATAATCTGCTGCTAATATACCTGCCATAGCATTACCTCTATTGCCACTAGCTTGATTAATTATTGCTCTTCTAGCTGCACCACTTTCAGCATTTAATTTATTAATATAATAGTCTCTATCAAATGGATTATATTGTATATAATCTCCAATAGGATTAAAGGATATTGGTGTATATTGACCAGCTTCTCTTGCAGCAGTTAATATTGCATCAGCACTACTTTCATCAGGTTTACTCAATAAAGAACTTGCTGCTCCTATAGCAGAACCTACAATGGGAGCATATCTCATCCAAGTAGGTAATAAGCCATTATCTTCTTTATTATTAGTTTTCTTTTTAGTATCTGTTGATATAAATTCTTTATTCTTTAAATCTATAACAGTATTACCATTAGCATCCACCCTATCACTAAAAGGTACTATATCATTTGCACTATATCCCATACCATAAGGTGATAACATATTAAATGGTTTCTGATTGCCAAGTGCATCTAAAGGTTGATATATAGTAAATGGAGTATCAGCTTGAGTACTAATATTATTAAACTTAGGAGTTCTATGTACCCAACCTAATTTACCATCATTTCTAAGTCTCTCATAATTGTTCTTCAAATAAGTAACATCTTTACCTGTTTTATTACTTAATGTCTGCCAATAATTATGATTATCAGGTAATGTTAAAGCATATTTAGTAAAGTTCTTATAGTTATCAGTACCTTCTATGTCTTTAACACTATAACCCTTGCTACTTACTTTACCTTGATAATAAGGAATATTACCTTTTAAATAACTATTCTGATATTCAGGTGCTCCTTCCCACATATTATCAAACATCCAACCACCATCATCAAATTGTTGAGGTTCATTAGAAACTATTTCATTAGGATTAGACAGCATAGTATTATCTTCTTGTACAGGAGTACCATTAAGTATTCCTAATTGTTCTTGTGGACTTAACTTATTAAATTGTCTCTTAGCCTTAGCTAATTCCTTTTTAGCTTTAACTTCTTCCTGTGATTGTTGTAAATCCTGCATAAAGGAATTAAATGTTCTTTTACTAATAGGGTCATTAGGAGTTTCTTCTATTTCCTTACCTAATTTCTTACTAGCTTCTGCAAAGGTTATATCTTTACTTAATTTATATTTATCTGTTAATGTTTCAGGTACTTTAAGTCTATTACTGAATACATAATCATTCCATATAGTTTCTCCTTCTTCCACTAAATTAGGAGTACCATTTCTATCAGTACCCATAGGTACACCATTGAAAGGATTCTGCTCATGTGTACCACCATTATCTATATATTCTAGACCACCATTATAAGTACCACCATAAGTATTTAAATCTCCACCAAAAGCATTCCATTTAGCTGCATTCCTAGCAAAATTAGCTCTCTTAATTAATGTTGGAGAATAATCTTCCTTATTGGCTAATATATGTCTAGCATACTCTTGTACACCCATATTAGCTCTATTTGCACTTTTAGTAAATTTACCTCTATTTTCTTTCTTAATCATAATTCCACCTTCTTTAAATAAAGGACCACCAAAGGCTTCTACATTATACATACTTTGAAGAAATTGATTTTCATTAGTAATATCAGCAGCTTGGTTAAAATTATTATATAATCTAGTATTAGCTGCTTCTGCCTGTGCTCTTAATTTATTAGTAAGATTCTTAGCTTTATGACTAAACCAACCATCTTTACCTATATCACTTCTATTAATATTTCCTAACATAGAAGCACCAGATAATTGACTCATTAAGTCATCCACACTACCACCAAAAGATGTATTAGCAGTAGAAGATATATTACCTTTTACTTGATTAATATTCTCTTGGTTTAACTTAGAGCCAAACATTCTATTTGTTAAACCTCCTATTAATCCTGAACCAACAGAAACCATGCCTCCTACTAAAGGATTAACAGTAGATATTGCACTACCAACTGTACTGCCAATACTACTAATAGTATTACCTGCTCCAGAGGATAAACCTCCATCAATAAGATTTCCACCTACTTGTCCTACTATAGAGCCTAAAGCCCCAATACCACCTTTAGCTATATCTGTTAAGTTTTGACCACTAAAGGTATTCTTTAAACTAAAACCATTACCATTAGTTAAAGAATCTAGTAAAGTAGTATTCTTTTCTATATCACCTCCATTAGGATATAAATTAATAGATTGTTTTATTGTATATAACTTATCTTTCTTTCTCATAGTTAATTATTTTATTTTGCAAAGATACACAAATTATTTAATACTACAAATAAAATTAATAAAAAATAGCAGAATACTAAGTAAATACTTAATATCCTGCTATAATTTAACTATAGTAAGCCACATTAATATCATAAATAGATAAAGGAGAATTATATTTTTTACTGAGCTTTATCTTAGCCCACATATTTCTAATTCTATCTCTATTAGTTATAATACCATCTTCATTCTTTTTACTGTTTCTAGGTATCTGCCATCTCCAAGTTCTAAATTTCTTTTTTACATTAATAGAAGAAGCCTCATTCTTACCTCTCTGATATTCATTACTTACTTCTAGAGTATCAAATGGATAATAATCTGATTTCCAATTATTAATCTTAGCAATATCACTTGTAGTAAGTTCTACTGTTTCAAATATCTTATCTAAATCAAACTCGCTATTAACTATAAATTCTATATCTGCAAAAGAGTACTTATTATATATAATACCATAATTTCCTTTATAGGCTTCATAAATACCATCTTTATTTATCTGTAAACTCTTATCATTAAGGTTTACCCAATATAAAGTAGAACCATAATCATAGAATGAAGTAAATTCACCTAATAACTCATTATAAGCTAAAGCTGTATCTCTACTTACTATATATAAATCGTAAGTAGTACTATCATACTCAAGTTTAATAGAATTTATAAAGTTACTGCTATTCTCATAATTCCATAATGAAGGAGACCATATATTAGAACTTAACTGAGTAAAATAGTTTTTAAACTTATTTTGAGATATAGGAGTAATACCTTTATCATTTATCTTATAAAGTTCACTATTATAAGTATCTATAAAATAAATACCTTGAGAAGTAGATTTAATAGCCCATTTATTTTGGCATCCTATTGAATCTGATAAGTATTGTTTATCTTGTAATTTAGCACTATTAGCTATTTCAATAGGTACACCATCAGAAGTATTAATCTGTACTCTAGAATTGTAAAGTAATCTTGATATACCATTATCTTGAAAACAATAAAGGTCATTATTAATCTTTCTTATTGCATTAAGTTTACCTTTATCTCCATCTAAATCAAATACACTTGCAAGAGTAACATTAGTCCATGAATCTACATCTTCTCCTAATACTTTAGTTTTAGATATAGTTATCTGATTAGGAAAGTTTATAACACCCTCATCTTCTATCTGTCTATAATTAAAGAAATTATTTCTTTGTGTATAAGATTTATTTATAAGATTAAAGTTAGTATTAAGTACTCCAAGATTATATTTTAAACCTCTTTGTTTATCATATCTACCATCAAGATTTATTCTAGATTCTACAAAGAAAGAAGTAATATCTATATATTGATTCTTATCATCAGTACTATAAGGGAAAGTCTTTAAACAATCCCATCTTTGATAATAAGTATCTCCATGATTACCTCTTAATGATACAGTTTCTCCTGTAAGTTTAATAGCTTCTCCTGCGGGTATAAAAGAATACTGAGATATAATACTTTCGTTACCATTACTTGATTCATAAGGAGAAGTATCAGGGTCCTGTACACATAAATCAGCTAAATAATAATAATCATTTATACTAGGATTAGCATTATAGAAGAAATAATTAGTTTCTATATTTGTAGGATTCATATAATTAGCATATTCATTAATATACTTAGTCCATATAAAATCCTTTGTATAAGAATTATTTTCTGTATTCCAAAATAATTTTCTAACTACAGCATCTTCTCCTACTCTATCTATTTCAGATTTATGCTTAATACTCATTCTAGGAAGTTTAATAGTACTATTATTTTTAGAACCAAAAGATATAATAGCATGAGGTGTTTCTTTATATTTAATTCTTATAGGGTCTTTTGAAGTAACCGCTTTATCATCTACTATAATAGTATCATATGTTATATAATCACTTATAAAATCTTCATTATAAGCATAATACTGTCTTCCATATATAGGATATTCATTATTAGAAGGAAATAATTTATTAACATCAGAAGTATAAGATAATGTTTCTATATAACTATCTCCCATATTACTATTTAGTTTATAAATATCATCACTATTTGTAGTAATAACCTTAATATCATCTATAGGTAATTCATAATAATTGAATTTATTTATTTCTTCTATATTATCTATATAGCTTAAACTATCTCTAAGATAAGAAGTAGCACATTCTCTAGTGTTAGAAATTATTTTCTTAACAGGTTTAGACCATACTTTTCTAGAATTTCCATTACTATTCTTTTTTTCTATACCATTATCTGAATAACTAGTTTCTCTATGCCATAAATAAGTAGCAAATAACCAATCCTTATTAGCATCGTAATTACCTAAATTATCCCAACTGGAATCCATATCTCTCCATAATAAATCAGAAGTAAAATCTTTAATATTCTTTGTTGGAACATTTCCTTTTGAAGGGTCATTTAAATCATTTCCCTGAATCAGATAATTAGAAAATAAAGGCTTGGACTTTAAAATACCTATTATTCTTAATTTAGTATTTTTATTTATGTTATTATATTGATTTTCAATATCTGGTGAATTAAATGTTACTAAAGATTCATCATAAGCAAAGCATTCTCCAAAATCATTTACAATAGTATCTACTCCATTGATTTCTATTTCTTGATATATAGTAGCACTATTTTTCCAACTGTCGTCAGGAATTTCATTTATATTTATACTTGAATTCCAATTTTTTAAATTTTCTTTTGCTTTGATAATAGTTGAAGTACTCCTGTCATATAATGCAATATTATTTTCATAAACTACAATAGTTCTATAATGTCCTAATTGCATAATACATTTAATATAAATTTGAGTGTGAGTACTTCCTCCTATAATAGGAGATTTAGAAAATTCTATATTCTGAATTTCCCCCCATGAAATAGAATTCCCATATAATGCATTTAGATGCTTTCCTAAAGAAGTCATTCTCCAGGAAGACATAGTAAAAGGAGTATTATTATATCTATCTCTATAATTAAATACAGTAGAAGATATAATACCTTGACATAAAACTGTTTTTAAATTATTAGTAGGATTAACTATTAAAAGTCTAGCTTTAACCCATATATTAGTATCAATAATTTCTACTAATTTTGCTATATCAATATCTAAATTTAATTCTCCTCTATTTACGTTAATTATTTCTGAAAAATTATAATCTATTACACTAGGAGGAAAATAATTTCTTGTAGAGCCTAAATATATAGGAGAACTAAATCTTCCATTTCTATTCTGAAACTGAATAGCTACACCATACCATTCCATATATTTAAATCCTGCTACATCACTTTTACTTAATTGTCCTTCATAATTATAATAATCATTTTTTCCTTTATAAGATATACTAGTAACTTTATATTTAAATTTTAAATTACTACCTAAAAGATTTCTTATATTAATAGCAGTTTCTTTAGATATATCATTGTTATTAATTGTGTAATTACCCATAAATAAAGTACCATCTTTTTGCTCAAAAGTATTAGGACATATAGTATTACCTCCTAAATATAATAATTCTGTAGGGTCTATAATATCTCCTATAGAACCATTATCTATAAATGATATGTCTGCTTTCTCTTCTGGGATAGAAGGTTCAGAAGGTGGTACAGTTATATCTCCTCCACCCTTAAATGATATATTCCATAAGGTATAATATCTCCAATTATAAACAGTTGCTGATAAATACAGATTATCCTTATAGATATAAGGACTTTCTAACTCTTCACCTAAACCTACTAATTGTGTTTTAGGAAATCGATAACTATGAAATATCTGCTTAGTACTTAGGTCAATGCAATCTAAAAATTCATCATATATATCTTCACGGTCATATCCAAAACATTGATATAGTTTATTATTTCTGATAACCATACCCTGAGTACCTTTTTTAAAAGGTAAGATAAAAGAATCTAGAACATTATTATAAGAAAAATAAACTTTCTTTTCAGAAACAGAAGGTAATTCATACTTCTTATAAATAAGTTTATTATTATCATAAGACCCTACATTATTATTAAAACTTTCCATAGTATATCCAGATACCCAAATACAATTATTCTCTGCATCTATACAACCATTCTGATAATAATGTTTAAAAGTTGTTGATGTATCTATACTTCCATTCTGAGAATTTCCACCATTACATTCTGGTAAATATATTGTCTGTACTAATTCCCCAGTCCATTGATTACTATTTGTATTAGAACTAATTATCTTCATTACTAATATTTGAGGATTACTGTTATTTTCACAAGAGTAATACAAGTAAGGAAAGTTACTATCAGGTGCAATATCTTTACCAAAAGATAATACATTACCATGATATGCTTGTGTATTAACATCTATATTAATAGTAAGTAAAGCTTGTTTTTGGTTAGTCTCTAAATCAATAATATCAATAAATTTACCACCAATATAAGCCTGAAAGAGATATTTATCATAGCAAGCAGCTCCTTGAACATAAAGACCATTATTATAATTATCAATCTGCTCAAACTTTGCAATATTACTGATTTTCATAGTTTTACCAAAATTATCTAAATTACTATATGTATTAAGAGTACCAACTTTAGCTAAACTAGTTTCATTTTTATTAATATTTGAAATAGGTAAATCTATTACTCTCTTTATAATAGGAGTAGTATCTTGAGAAGTTCTTATAATAGAATATACTCTAATATAGTCAAATTGTTTATCTACATTATAGATGCTAATATTAAAACTACAATTAACTTTTTCTTCAGGACTAACTCCTTTATCATAAGCTAAGTATTGTAAATCAGATTGTGCAAATAAGTTAGATTGCCTACCATGCTTATCATAATATGAAAATACATATTGTATAGTACCTTGTGGAAATTCTCCAGTACCTATAATTTTATGTATGTATACCTCTTCATTAAGTTGTAATTCGGCAATAAAATCAAATGCTGTTTTTTTATATTCAGATAAAGTATCTTGATATTTAAGATTATAATCTTCTAATATATTTATCACTCTAGCTTGATTTTTACCATCTATAAAATACACTTTTTGTATATTTTCATTTTCATATACACCTAATGTTTCTAATGGATACTCTGTATCAAAATTAAGATTTCCTGTAAATATTTCTACTATATTTAAATCTTCATTTATTATCTCTAATCTATATATATGGTCAGTTTTAATAATAACAATTTCACCATTAGGTCTTCTATGTGTATTAGTTTCTTGTGTAAATAATACAAGATATTTATTTAGTACACAAGTACCTATTACACATCCTTTTATATCTAGATTTAATCGTTTATTTCCTCTTTCAAACTGTAAAGATAATATACCATTATTATCCTTAGTTATTCTAATATTATTCATGTAAGTAGCATATTCATTAGATTGAAACTTAGGAGACATATTGGTATTCATACCTTTAGGTTGAAAATTAAAATATTTCTTCTGCATAATTAAACTATTTTATTATGATTAGAATTTCCATATTTAAAATCTCTTACAAAATGATTATTATATTGTAATAATGAAGTCCACATATTTTTAATAGATTCCATTTCCTGAACACTAGGAATATTAAATTCACTTTGTAATTGCCCTACATTCCAAGCATATTGTTGTTCAATATGAGTAAGTACATTTTGATTTAATTTACCTTGTGCAAATAAATCTCCATATACTTCTTTCTTAATATATAACTCTAAAGTTTTAAGATAAAGAGGATTATCTATAAGTAATGGAAATCCATCATCATCTACAGGTATAGCTTTATAAGCTAATCTAACTTCACATTCCTTAATAGAAGTATATAATACTCTGCCTTGTGTTTTAAAAGTTAATTCATAATCTCTATCATTATCTGTTGGAATATAACTTGAAGTCATTTGTCTAAAGCATAAACCACTTTTACAGTCTTTTAACTGCATTATTCTAATTAAATCACAAGGAAGTAAAGCCCTATACTCCTGTACAGTAAGAATAGTCTCTTTATCTTTATATATATTATTAACTCCAAATTTAGCCATAAAATCTAATACATGCCTGATAATCTGTTCAATATTAACATCACTAAGTAAAGTGTTGTCTAATACTCTTGAAGCTAATTCATTTATGCTTATATAATTTATTTCATTTACCATATTACTTATATTTTAATATTGCATCAATATTACCTTTTTGTATTTCTTTTGATATACCTTGTTTAATATCTCTTATAAACTTAAACTGAAATATAGTCTTATTATTAAATTTAGCTTTATAAGGATTATACTTTAATTTATAGATATAATCTAACTCATATCTTAACACAGTTTTATCTCTAAAAGCTTCTTTATCATTCTCCCATAATTCTAAGGTTCTATTCCAATCTATAGGTAAATTAGTTTTTAGTTTACCATTCTCAAATTTAATACTAGACTTATATTTAATAGTCTCAAAAGTACCCATAAAACTAGGCAGTTCTATAGTATTACCTTTCTTAATATTATCTGCAATGCTATTATTAACTTGTCTTATAATAGTATAGAATTCATGCTCAGTTAAAGGTCTTCCTATGTTTAACCATTTATTCTTCCTAAGTATTTTGTATATGTCATATACACCTATACTATTTCTTATTTTATGTAGATGTCCTCCATCATCTACCTTCAATATTTTTCTTCTAAAATTATCCATCTATCTGTTTTTGAAAGTCTGATTTCATATTATTTCTAAGATAATTAGCTAAATTAGCTAATGTATCATTAGCATCATTACTATCATCTTTAGGTTTGTAAACACTATTAGTCAATACATTATAAATACTATCACACATCTGAGGTACTAAACTATCTTCAAATGGAAACTCTGCATCTAATATATCACATTGTTTATTACTATCACAAGATAATTCAAATGCTTTTTCAAAGTCTTCAAATACTCCTTCTAACTTAATACTCTTTAAATGAAGGTATTGAGGATTATTTGACTTCATTAATAGCTTATTATTTTCTCCTATACAGGAGTAGAGAATATTTCTCAGGAACTTATTACTGCCAACAAATCTAAATCTGTCTCTATTAGTAAAGACAATTTTAGTATTCTCATATTCTGTATGTAAGATGGGTTTACTAATATTAATAATGTTAGGTATTTCTTGTTTACTTCTAAGAATAATACCTTGACATAAACCTTTATTCTCTGTTTCTAAGTCTAAACATATAGTCTGATAATTACTATATGGAATTTCTTTCTTTACATCTTTATATGTCTGTTTCAACATATAACTTCTGTATTTATTAATTAAGAATAATATATGTTCCTCAGTATAACTGAAATCATCTGAAGTACCTTTTATTCTATCTAATATAATGTATATAATTTCTTTAACTTTCATAATATTATAAAATAAAAATCTTGATGCAAAGATACAAAATAATATCTTATACACCAAGATTTTAATTAATATTGTTATAGTATTCTAGTTTTATTGTTTTCAGTAAACCTATTTAATTCATCTTCTGTAATTCTTAATTCAAGACCATCATAATATTTATGGTGAATAAGACCATCTTTATATATCTTATATCTAGGTAATCTTATTAAGCAATCACTAAGACAATAAACAGATTTAATAATATCATTATAATCTTCTTCTGTTATATATTCAGAGAAGTCATTCAATAATCTAGATAGGAATGTAAGAATAATTACTTTATTTACTTCTTTATTCTTAACATATCCTGCCTTAGATAATATGTCAAAGTACTTATTTAAAGTATCTACTGTAATTAAATTAAAGTCTTCCATTACATCCACAATTAGGTAATACTGCATTAGATTCTACATCACTATAAAATCTCTTCCATAATTCTATAGCTAAAGGATATTGATTAGTTTTTAAAGCTAAATCTATAGCATTAAATTGAAGAATGGCATTAATAAAGTTATCAGGTGTACTACATTCTTTTCCTAATTCCTTTACATATTGTATCATAGTATTATAAAGTAATTGTACATCTACTAATGTATGTAAAGCTTTATTTTCATCCCATCTACATGGAGTATCTGCTGCTGGTGTTCCTCCTGCTATAGCATATACAAAGAACATAGTTTTATGTATATCTACGTTTAATTCTTTAGCACTTATATATATTCTAACTCTATTATTGTTTGAGAAGAAAACATTCTCTTCCATTTTTGTAGTAATACAAGGATTATTTTCATAAGAAGTATCTTCTTCAGAATTAAATGTCTTAGTATATATAGCCTTATTACTAGGACCATTAGCTATGAATGTATCTTGAGTATCAATAACTATACTATCAATATACATATCTTTAAAGTATTCATCTTCTTCAATTTGTACATCAATAATTATGTAGTTATCTTCAATTTTAAGTTCATTAAATCTTATCATATTATAAATAATTAAATGAAACAATAAAGGGTAGGAATAAACTCCTACCCTATATATTATGATACTGCACCAGCATCCACACCTGTAGCAGTTTTAATTGCTGTAATAAGCTTGTTAAGTTCTGCTGCATCTGCACAAACTACTGTAATAGTTCTCTCAGATTTAGCTACCTCTACACCTGGACCAACATAAGCAAAATGAATATCTAATGTACTATAAGCCTTAGTCTCATCAACAAGTGGCTTAAAGTCAAAGTTATCAGGATATGTAGCTTCTCTATAAATATCACCTCTAGTACCATGATAGAACCACTCCATATCTGCAATTTGCTTACCATTGTTAATAGGGTCACCTTCCTCTTTTTCTACAGTACCCCAGATTACATCATTACCATCAACAAGAACTGTACCACAAGTAGTATTGAAATTAACAGGTTCTACTTGAGCTACACCTCTTCTCCAAGGCTGTTCAACCTCATCAATAATAATACTAGTATAAGTTTCTGTAGATGTAAGAGCAGCAAGATTTTGCATCTTACCATTAACAAGTACTGCTACCTTAGTATTTGTAGTACCAGTACTATTATATTTATTAAGAGACACATTAAGAATAGGAGAAACTTCTCTACTAAAGTTCTTCGCAAGATTAAGAGCCATAGCCTTATAGAAATCTGATTTAGTCATACCTTTTACTGCATGAACTGCACCAAACTTAATATGAGTAGAATCATCACCAAGAGTTACAAAGTTTCTTACCTCAACATTAAGTACATAATCTTGACCACTAATAGGGTCTTCATTAAGAGTTACTGACTGAGAATTAAGCTTTCTAGCCATATCAGCAGCCTTAGTTGATTTAGCATAAAGAAGATTCTTAATACTAATAAGGTCACTGGTAATTGTATCCTCTGTATCCTTATAAACAAGATATACATTACTCTTGGCAGTATCTACCTTAAGTGTTAAATCACCTACTGCTGCAAGAGCAGATTCACTAGCCTTATATGTCTTCATTACATATAAGTTTCTAAATTGATTATCTGAACCAATAAACATATTATTAAATATTTAATTAAACATATGCATAATTAATTATGCGTTATTACTTTTTACTTTACTTTGAACAGCTAATTGTACTGCCCTTTGAACTATCCTTTCATGTAATATAGGATTAGTTTCACCATTTGATACTTTTGTATCACCATTATTGATACTTAAATTACCTTCTAATGCTACTAGTATAATAGGATTAGGTTTCTTTAAATACCTTACCTTATAATTAGTTATATTATACTTTGATATAAGTTCTATTTTATTATCAAAATCTAATCTAATTACCTTTCTACTATTAGGAGATTTAAAAGGATTCTTTAGTACTTTATCTAAATCATCATGTATAGTAGGAACTACTGATACTATCTTATTATTAATACAGTTATTCTCATCACTTAAAGTACATTGTTCATATATCATAAATAATATATCATTACTTATTTCTACTTTATATGATTTGAAATTGTTATTTATTAGAGTTTCATCCTGCTCTCCTACAGGAGCATAGTTATCTGTTTTAATAAGATTACTTAAGTATTTTCTAACTTCTTCTGATTGTTCTAATTCCTGATAAAGCTCTAGAACTATCTGTTCTTGAGCTTTAGTCAGAAATATAGATTTTTCATATTCATCAAAAGCTAGAGTATTCTGTTTACCAAAGTTGTCTTTAGTTATATATGGTTGTAATAAAGTATCAAATAGATTACTTAATTCTTGTACATTCATTATCTATTAGCTTGTTGAATATTATAACCTTTATCTGTACCACTCTGATTACCTCCTTGAATATGAGAAGCAGCAGTACCTTCCATTGCTATTTTAGCAAGTTCCACTGCTCTTTGAAGAATTTCCTGATGGAGAATAGGGTCTAATTCACATTCAGTATTAGTACTCTTACCTTCAATGGAAAGTCCTTCAATATTACCTAAAACTATAGGTGTAGGTTTCTTAATATATCTGATAGAGTACTTAGTTAAAACATCATCTGGACCAACAATAATCTCTATAGAATTCTTTTTATTACTATTATCAAGGATTCTCCAAGCTTGATATAACAAAGGTCTCTTGAAAGGCTTATACATAAGTCTGCTATACTCTTTATAATCTAAAGGAATAACAGTAAGTCTCACTGTTCCTGTACCAGTATTATTAGGTCTGGTAACATCAGCAAACTCATTGATAAACATCATAATATCTGTATCTAATGATATTTTCTTAGTATTAGGATGAATATCAAATGTAGCTGCTGTGAAGTTAGAACTTTCGTAAGTCTTAGTTCTAAGAATCATAGAGAAATCTATCTGTCTCTTTTCTGAGCCATCAAAACCTTCTTGAGGCTTATTTGTTCTAGGGTCAAAATAAGACTTAATTATTTCATCTTGAGCCTTAGTTAAAAATACACTTTTTTCATAGTTATCAAGACCTGGAGCTTGGTTTGAAGTTATATTATTATAAAGTACTTCAAATTGATTTGAAAACTCTAAATTAGTCATATTGTTTTATATTTAATTAAAATTAGTCATATAAAATATATGACTATTATATATTAATCTTCCTTTAACTTTCCTTCAAGCATCAACTTAATAGTTTGATTTTTAGGAAGATTAAGGAATCTAGCTGCATTATTCAATGTAGGTTCTTCATTATTACTACAAAGAGGAATATTATTTTCTGTAAGATAATGATAATTACCTTTAAGATAAATATTACCTGCTTCAATAGACTTCTTAATAAGAACCTTAGAGCTTAAATATTCATCAGTAACTATATTTAAGAATGTCTTAGGATTAGCTTGAATAAGTTCATTAATCTTATTCTTCAAGAACTCACTCTTAGTATTTACATCAAGTGGTCTCATAGTAAGAAGTTCAATGACTACTCTCATAGTATCATTATCATCTTCCATCTTACCAAATTCTTTATAGCACTGCATTGTAGCTGATACATTACCACTAAGTTTCTTAGCTTCTGCACCTTCTTCAATAATTACAAACTGATAAGTAGCTTTAGGTCTATCTTCTAGTTCCTTTAAGGAAGGACAGATAAAATTCTTATTAGCCAATAGAATCTTATATTTGATATAATCATCTACAATACTAAGGTCAAAATAATTATCTCTCTTATAAAGAGTTACTTTATTAATACCTTGAGGATTACCACTATCCCAGAAGTTATTATGTCTATTGTATATACTTAAATCACCATCTTCAAGACCCATATAACTCTCAAGGAATTCCTTTTCCTTATTAGTAAGTACATTAACATAAACACCACTAGATGCAAGTTTAGGTACTACATAAGTTTTAAAAGAAGTATCTGCCATACCACCAGATAATACATGTCTAGGATTAGTAGTATTAGCCCAAAGACCTCCCATCTTAGGAATATATCTTACAATAATTTTCTCATTTCTAAGACAAGATACTAATTCATCATTATCTTCTTCAATCACCCTTTTAACTTTCTTTTGTTTAGTTACTTTCTTTTCTTTATTTTCTACAGGGATTACCTTTGTTGGTAATTCCAAATCATCTAAAATTTCTTCCATATTTATTCTTCTCTTTTTAATTTAAAAATAAAAGGAAGGATAAGAATGTTATCCTTAAATCCTTCCTTTTTATTTATACTTATGCTGATAAAATATCAGGGATAAGTGACATTACCCTTGTAGGGTCTTTGATAATAACACCAAAGGTATCCATCTTGTGTACCTCTGTACTATCTTCATCAGTAGAAGCATAATCAACTGAATATTGTCCTGTAAATGGGTTACGGATTCCAGGAATATAGCTTCTAGTCTCTGGTCTACCCTTAATTCTAATCTTCTGAATGTTTGGTTCCTCAACATTACCAATATCAAAGATGTCATATCTATAAGACTCTGCTACATAAGTAGAGCCAGGCATCTTGATTTTATTTCTTACAGTATCATCATAGCTATCATCTACTTCTACCTTAATATGAATACCATTAGGTGCAAGGAATTCAGTGAATTGGAAACCAGCTTTAAGTGCATTAGTATGCATTTGAGAAGTAGTCTTAGCTACAGCATTTACTGAACTATTATCAAGTACAATTTGCTGCCAACCACTACCATCTTTAAGTACTTCCTCATGGAACTGAATAGCACCAGCTTCACCAGTTTTAAGGATAAACATTCTATTATTAAAACCAAGTTTACCTGCACTAATAGAACCAAGGGCATCAACAAGAAGTTTAATACTAAAGTGATTATAATAAATCACATTACCTGCTTCCATTTGTTCTCTTAAACCACTACCTGCCTTAATAACTGCACCACCAAAATCATAGTTATTATAAGTACCATCATTAAGTCTAGTAGAGGTACCAAACATCATAGCATTGTTCTTATACATTTGGAACTTCTCTTCAAGCTTCAAGTCTTCTAAGTGAATCCACTTATTAACTGTAGTATGAGTATAACCACTTTCAGTCTTCTGAATTACAGGAACACCTACAGCAAGCTTTTGGTCAAGTCTATTGCCAGGCACTTTATGCTTAATTCTAATAGTAGTCCACTCATTTCTCATACTAGTTGGAAGAGAACCATTTATACCACCAACACCTCTTGAGAATTCTCTACTTACTGGAGCATACTCAGTTGAGAATCTTTCACCAGTTTGAAGTCTTTCTCTAGGAATACCACCATTATTGTGACCATAAGTCTGTACCTTATAAAGATAATTACTACCAGACTCTACAGGTTCAGCAATAATTCTAATCTGATAAAGTTCATTAAGCTCACCAAAAATTACTTCACCAAGGAAGAAATAAGCCTCATTAAACTCAAGATAGAAAGGAGCACCATTAGTACCAACATTAGCACCTTCTGCTGTAATAGGAGTTTTATTCTCATCTAAAGCTCTAACAAGGGCTACATTTCTACGGTCACTACCAATAACATCCCAAGTAATTTCTTGGTCATTTTCTAATTCTAAAGTTGGAAACTGTGATAAGAATGTATCAAGAGTTTTACCATTTTTAAAAGCTAAGAGTTGCACCATGAAGCTTGATAACTTCTGTGGAGCTAAAAGACCCATAGCTGCAAGAGAGTTTTCTTTCATTACACCATTCCAAGTTGTGAATGGTCGCATCTGAAATCTACTTAATTTTCCAGACATATTTATATAAATTTAAACATTAATAATCATATATTAAATGTCTAGCTGCATACCTTGACCTAAGTAAGAACTCTCATCAAAACTTACAAACCCAAGAGAGCCATCATTATTTCTAGATGTAGAATTAATTACTTTTTCAAGGTTAGCTAAACCTTTCTTTACCTCTTTTTTAGCTTGCTTACTTCCTAACTTACTCCAATCTTTAAAACCATTTGTTAATGTATAGCAAATAGCAAAGTTCTTCATAGCCTCAATAGTATTCTCTGACTGATACTTCTGTAAAGCAGTCATATAATTACCATTAGAATCTTTATGTACTGGCTTAGTAATAAAGTCATAGATTTTAGCTCTAGTAGCTTTATCTACATCTACATCACCATAAAGATTCTTGTCTTCCATGATAGATTTCTTAAGGTTTTCAGATTGTTTAGTTCTTTCTTCTGCAAGCTTCTTCTCATTTTCCTTTGCACTATCAAGTATCTCCTTATACTTGTTATTATAGAAATCCTTAACTCCTTGTAAAGCATCCTTAGCATCATCTATATCTGTACCATTTTCAATGGCATCATTAACCATCTTTTCAGCTCTAGTTTTACTAAAACCTCTATTAAGATAATCATTATAAATAAGTTGTCTTCTAAGGTTTTCACCTTCTTCATCTTCAGCACTTAAAGAATCATCATTAATATTATTAAGATAATCAATAGTACTTTCATATTGCTGAACTACACTAGGTTCTACTTTATTGTTAAGAGCTTCATTAATTCTCTTTTCTTTTTCTGTAAATCTAGCATTAATCTGTTCTTCAATAATCTTCTGAAAATCTTCAGGTGTCTTTACATTTTGGATTGTTTCTTTATCAAGGTCAGGGAAGATACCATCTACAACAAGTGCATCAGTAATGGAAGAGTAGAAGTTTTTGTTTTTAGGAGAAGAACTGATACCCTTATCGTCAGTATCTCCCTTTCCTTGTATATCTTCATCTTCACTACCTACGCTCTCTTTTTGTGAAGTTCCAAACGGATTGTCTTCATCAAAATCAGTAGTTTCTTCTTTCTTTTCTTCTTTAGGTTCCTCTTTAGGTTCTTTCTTAGGAGGTTCCTCAAATAAAGTGGCAATTTCATCACCACTTAAAATATTATCCAAATCTAATTCTTCCATATTATTTTTCTCCATTAGTTAAATTTCTCTGCAAAGATAATATATATTTAACATATATAAAAACTTATAACAAAAATAATTATAAGTTCTATATAATTTTAATTATTATTTTATTTTTAAGGTAATTTTTTCCTGCTTATTCTTGGCTCCTGTAAGGAGAGAGATGAACTTCTCACAAGTAACTCTACTATTAATTACCTTACCTATTACTTTATTTTCTCCGAGTAAAACACAGCCAGAAGAATCCTTGTCTGTATTACCACTATGAAATCTTATACCATCAAAACCTTTAACATTAAGTACTATAGGTAATTGCTTTTTAAATCTAGGACTATAAGTTATATCTACATTATAATTACCAGTAGGTATAGCAGTTTCATGCTTAACTTTAATCTTAAGTATTTCTTCTACTGACATAGTATCTTTAAGACCTCTATCTTTATCTTCTAATGTGTCACAGAAATATTCATTATCAACATAAAGTTTACCTATAGTATATGTAGATTTCTTAGCTATCCTTTTTATTAGTATCTCCATTTTCTGATAATTTATTAAGTTGTTTTTCTGTTAATCTAGACCTCTTATCACATATCTTAATTTGACAAGCTAAAGGATATAAAGAGTCTACTGTAGCCTGCAATTTATGTATAGTAGTTCTATCATTTTCTCTTAACTCTATAATAAGATTTAATTGCTTTCTAGTATCTTCAACTATCTCTTTATATATGTCTAACTGTTTTTGTATATTATTTAATTCATTACTATCTACTTCTACATTATATTTCCTTCTAGCTAATATCCAAGTAACTATACTTGTAATAATAGCTATTCCCCCATTAATAAGTAAGTCTATCATTTCTTAAAATGCTTATATATAATAATTATGAACATTAATAAAGAAAATAAACCTATATACATTAATATTTTCTGTACTACATTTAATTGATTTTTTACTTTAATTTCTGTTACTTTCTGTAATTTAATTATAGTATCAGTCTCATTAACTATTATAGTATCTTTCAAGTATTTATATTTATATCTGTAAGCTACTTTATTATTATATATAGTATCTCCTTTCTGTATAATATAAACACTATCTTTTAAATAAATAGAATCATACTTAACTTTATCTATATATTTAATTTCAGTTTTTATCTGAGGTATAGGAACTTCTACTATTTTCTCCTTCACTTTACAGGAGCCTAATAGTAAAGTCATGAATAATAAAAATAAAATCTTTCTCATATTTTAAGTCTTTAATAATGTGCAAAGATAATACAAAAAAATCTCTTATGCAAGAACATAAGAGATTTAATTATTAAAGCTTAAAATAATCTTTTACTTTATTTCCAGTATAATCTTCATCCATAAACCAGAATACCATAGCTGATTTAATTATCTTATCATCTATATCATTAAACCACTTATGAAATAGTGTAGAATAATCATGATATTGTGCATTAATTGCTACATAAACATCATCACAAGTATACTTAGTATCTATAGAACTTTTATACTTATTATATATGTCTTTAGCTGTAGCTAAATCATATTTTTCACCTTCATATTTTCTACCATCATTATAATGATACATAGATTTTACTTTATCAATAACTTTGGTCCTATAAGGAGAAACAGGTTCTTCAATATTAACCTCTCTCATTAAATCTTCTTTATCTGATGCTGAAATAAGACCTCTTCTATATAGTATATCAAGTAGTTTTTCCATAGTATTAATTATTAAACATTGATTTCAGTAAATCAATATCACTGGTAGTAAGTGATATTTTCTGATTAAATAAAGACATAGTAACTTTACCATTACCTATATGGAATATACTATAGTCAAACTCATTACTATCTACTAAGCTAGTAGTCATTTCTTCTAATAAACCTATTACATCTATTTCATCATTATCATCTTTAATTAAATCTAAAAAACTATTTACTTTATTTATATTATTATCTATTATTCTTTTTATTATAGGTTTAAAGAAGCTTATTATAGGAGTATTAATTGTATCTAATTGATTATTAATATACTGCTTTAATACAGTTATAACCTTTTCTTTTTTCATATTATTTACTCTTTAAAAATTCATTATATGTTGCATTAGGATGAGTTTTACTATATTCTTTAAACTCATTAAATAAATCTAATTCTCTAGTATCCTCTTCAACTATCTTAGCTTTTAACTTACCTATTAACTCTAGTTGCTTGCTGAGTAATTCCTTATTATTAGTTTCTACTTTTGATTTTACAAGTTTAACTAATTCACTCCATACTAAACCTTGTAATTTAGTATTTACTTCTGCATACTCTTTATTCTGTAACATCTTACTCTGCTGTATAGGAGTAAGAGTATTAATTTCAGAATCTATCTTATCCCATAAAGGAGTACCTTCATTCTGCTTTAACTGCATTAATCTTTGCTGATACTCTTTAGATTTAGCTATCTGTGTATCTAAATCATCAAGATAAGGATTACTACCTAATATAAATTGATTTACTGGATTCATAATTAATTATTTTAAAGGTTAAAAGTAGGTAGTATAAACTACCTACTTATTTATATTTATCTGATACAAGTACAACCACATAATGGGTTATAAGTACTAGCCTTAGTTGTAGTAGTACCTGTAGTAACATCTGCAATAGATACAGGGTAGAATGTACTATTTACATAGTTTACAATCTTATTATCTGCACATTGTCTTCTCTCTCTTTCGAGAGCTACAAGATTCTCAGCATTAGCATTAACACCATTAATCTGCATAGATAATACCTTATCTCTCCACTTATCAGCTTCTGCATTAACTGCTAACTTGGTTTCAATATCAGAAATTCTCTTTTCTACTGCATCTTTAGAATCTCTATTATACTTATACAAACCAAATGCAGCTTCATTTAACTTAGCTAAGATATTATCATCACTATCTCTATAACCTTTGTAGAGTCTAAAATCAGCCTCTATCTGTCCCTTATAGGAGCTGAATTTCTCAGCTACATCAATTTCTCTAGCATTCTTAGCATTCTCCATAGTATTTAACTTCAATGCCCACATTTCATTGGTAAGATTTAAATCATCTTGCCATTCCTTAGTAATAGCATCATAGACTGTAGGACCAGCATTAGTATTAATACCACCATTGATATTAACATTTTCTGGCATAGATACTGTACTCTTAGTACCAAATAAATTACCTAAACCATTACCATTAAGTAAAGATAAAGCAGTGCCTGCTATACCAAAACCTAATGCAGTACCAGCTAAACTCTTAGAAGCATACTCTTTTTTGTTTTCATCATGTATTTCCATAGTATTAAATTTTAAAGGTTAAACATTTAAACTGCTACAAAGATACAAAGAAAAAGGATGCTAACAAAATCTTTTCAGATTTGTCAACATCCTTGTTATATTAGCAATTCTCTTTAATATATTTATCTAATTCTTCTATAGACCATTTTCTAACATCACCTGCTTTCTTAGTACCTTCACTAATTAAACCTTTTCTTCTAAGCATATTAAATTTAGTTTCACTTACTCTTAAATGTCTACAAGCTTCTAATCTAGTAAGTTTATTAGGTATTTTAGGTTTATTATATCTAGATACTAATTCACCTATAGCACTAGCAATTTCAATAGTTTGAGATTCATCAATGTTAGAATTACCTGAATCTATATCGTTTACTATTTTCATCAATAAGTCTCTTAATTCCTTCAACATATGTAATTCTTAATTTAATACTTGTAACTATTAATAATATAAAACCTAAATATAACATACTTATTCTAAAGAATTCCAATAAATCTCCTAAACCTATAAATCTATGAATAGTCATAAGTTATAATTCTACTAGTACATAAATATTATTTTCTTTTTAAATAAAAGTATAATATTAAAAATAAACTTATTCCTGCTACTATCATTTGTAAACATAGATATTCTAAATCATTAATAGGTATTCCTATGTATAAATCTATTATATTTATAATCCAAGTAACTACTATATAATGTAGGAACATTCTATGATACTCACAGAATTTAAAAGTATAAGAAGTTATATAAATAAACAGTATAGGAATTAAAGATACTTCTCCTATATAACTTAATATTACTAAGTCTATATTAAAGTAAGATAATATAGAATTTAATAGTGTAATAAAAGCTAATAGCATTGGAAGTATCTTTAATACTATTACTGTTATCTTATAAAGTAATTTATCCATTACTTCTTTTTCTTAAGTTTACCACCACAAGCATATCTTCTTGAGGTTTTAGTAACTCCTGCTTTAGGAGTTACTGGTTTTGCTCTACCTGTTTTATTTCTCATAATAATTTATTTTATTTATACAATTTTACCTGTTTTGAACAAACTCTGCAACAACAAGTTTATTATCATCTGTCTTGATTAAGCG
>ENA-OOZG01000026-OOZG01000026.1-human-gut-metagenome-genome-assembly--contig:-NODE-26-length-132796-cov-5.658493_pt1 | contig 132796 bp, 119 predicted proteins | sample MGYA00241706_ERZ501384 | MGnify/ENA primary metagenome ERZ501384 (study PRJEB25962, sample SAMEA2042742) | human gut metagenome | biome: human gut; feature: human-associated habitat; material: faeces...
GCTTAGGGAGTGTGTGCTCTATCCAACTGAGCAGAAGGACAGCATGGTCGGAGAGTTCTCCGACCTATATTCCAATCTATATTGTAACGGGAAAGGAATTTTCTGTCAATCCTCAGAAATCACTGCAAACGTTCTTCGATGAGCGCAGCAAGCTTTCTTGCCTCTGCATCCATTTTTTTAATATCTGTCCCTTCAATCATCACGCGTACCAGTGGCTCTGTGCCGGAGGTACGAATCAGCACGCGTCCGTCCTGTGCGAATTTTTCCTCCAGCTCCGCAATCCCTCTGCGTACCACATCATCCTCCATGTAGCTGTTTTTCTTTGCATTATTCACGCGTGCATTGACCAGAACCTGTGGCATGGTCTGCATAATGCCTGCCAGCTCGGATGCCTTCTTGCCGCTGCGTTTCAGTACGGAAAGCAGTTGAATGGCAGTCAGCGTGCCATCGCCCGTAGTGTTGTGGTCAAGGAAGATAACATGACCGCTCTGCTCGCCGCCGATGTTGTAGCCATCCGCAAGCATCCGTTCCAAAACGTATCTGTCCCCGACAGAGGTCTGCAAAATATGGATATCCTTTTCCTTGCCCATCATCGTCAGCCCAAGGTTGGACATCACCGTCCCGACAATCGTATCCTTCGCCAATGCGCCTCTTTCCTTCATATCCAGACCGCAGATGGCAAGAATCTTATCCCCGTCGATCAAGTTGCCCTTTTCATCCACAGCCAGACAGCGGTCAGCGTCCCCGTCAAAGGCGAACCCGATATCCGCCCCGTTCTGCACAACCATTTCTTTGAGATCATCCATGTGGGTGGAGCCGCATTTATCATTGATATTTGTGCCGTCAGGCTCATTATGGATGATGCACAGGCTTGCGCCCAAATCAAGCATGGCAATGGGAGCCGCTTTGTAGGCTGCCCCGTTTGCGCAGTCCAATGCAACCTTGATGCCGTCAAATTTTTCGGTGGTTGTCCGTGTCAGGAATGCAATATAATCATCTAATGCATCCTCGGCATATTCCTTCGTGCCAAGCCCGATGCCGGTAGGACTGGGCAGAATTTCCGGATGACTCATGATAATGTTTTCGATTTCATCCTCCAGTGCATCGCTCAGCTTATAGCCCTGATTGTTGAAGAATTTAATCCCGTTATATTCCACAGGGTTATGGGATGCGGAAATCATAACACCTGCATCCAGTCTGTATTTTCTTACCAGATACGCAACCGCAGGCGTGGGGATCACCCCTGCCACAACTGCGTGCGCGCCGACAGAGCAGATGCCGGAAACCAGTGCGCTTTCCAGCATATCCCCACTGATACGGGTATCCATAGCAACCAGAATACGGGGGGCGTGCTTTGTTTCCTTTGTCAGCACATACGCACCGGCTCTGCCTAAGCGGAACGCCAGCTCGCCTGTCAATTCTGTGTTTGCAACACCTCTTACGCCGTCTGTACCAAATAATCTAGCCATTTTTCTTCCTCCAAAACCTTATTCGTTCGCCGATGCACTGCCGTCACCGGAAACGGTTACATCAATATAAACAGGGCTTGCGTTCAAGCCGTTGGGCAAATCCAGATGCACCAGAACTCGATGCGTCCCTTCGGACATGCCGTTTACATGCACACTGCCATTCAGATCCTCTGCGCGCAGTCCGTTCAGGCTGCTGCTGTCGCCTGTAACGGTGACATGTGCCGTCCCGAAAGAGTAGGTCTTGCCGTCCTCCTGCCCCAGAATGGTTAAACGGGATTCATCCAGTGTGAACTGCTTTCCTTTCTGCGCCGTCTCGATGGCAACCGTTACCTGTACGCTGCTGCGGTTGTCATCATTTAAGGAAATGCCGTCCGGCAGATAATTTTCCAGATTGAATGTCTTTGTCACTGCGGCAGTGCGCCCCGAAACGTCAATGCTGTCCAGATGAATGGAAAGCAGGGCATCCAAATCCTCTTTAGAGCCTGTCACCTCTGCATATTTCGGCGAGCAGGAAACCGTGCCGACCTGATAGCCGTTTGCAGGCGTGCCTGTGATATCCACCTGAATCGGCACCTGCTTTGCATCATGTACCGCATAGGAAACCGTTACCTCGCGGATGTTCAGCGAAACGCCCGTTACCTCTGCGCCATGGTAATCATAGCAGGCAAGCTTTGCGTGAATATCTGTATTTTCTTCCAGCTCCTCCGCGTTGATGATTGCCTTTACCTTCGCAACCTGCCGCACCAGAGATACGGGACCGGAAACGGTTACGGTCTCTGCGCTCAGAACAGGGTCGGAAAGGGTAATGTCACTGTCGGGCTTGCCGTTTAATTCTACCTCAATGGGAAATTCCTTTGTTCGCAGGGTTTCCACCTGTGCCTCCACAACGGCAGGTGCCTTGCTGCTGATGGCATAGGCTGTACCGCCCTGATCAATGGAAACATTGACGGGCAGCGCAACGGAATCCCCGTTCACTGCATAAGCCAGCTCGGATAAATCCACCGAGGCGGTAATCCAGTCGGGGTTCTGGCTCAGTCTGTCCAGTGCGGTTCGCTGTGCCTTCACCTTTACGGTAATTTTTGTGTTTTTCAGCTCCTCTGCGTTGCCGACGGTCAGCCCGCGGGAGGTCAGTGTATCCATATTTTCCAAGGTTAAAGGTCTGCTGTAGCTGCGCGTATCCACAGGCTGCGTGATGTTGATTACCATAAACCACATGGTCGCGGCAATGGCAATGGAAAGCAGCTTCCAGCCAAGATCCTTCGTCAGTAATTCCTGAAATTTTTTCATTCTTTCTCCTGCCGTCCTTTCCAAATGGTTGCAAATGTCTTCTTGCTGCCTTCCTTGCGCGGCTGAGAAATCATATTTTTCAGCTGCTCAGGGGAGAGGTCACGGTAAAGCACGCCGCCCCTTGCCAGAGAGATGGCGCCGGTTTCCTCGGAAACCACAATAACATACGCATCGGAAACCTCGCTTGCGCCGATAGCGGCTCTGTGCCTTGTGCCAAGCTCCATGCTGACCTCGTTGCTGTCCGTCAGGGGCAGAAAGCATGTAGCGGCGGCTACGCGGTTGCGCCGCACAATCACTGCGCCGTCATGCAGTGGTGTATTGTGTTCAAAAATATTGATGAGCAGCTGACTGGAAACGATGGCATCCACAGGAATCCCCGTGCGTTCAAAGTCTCCAAGAGGAACCTTCTGCTCAATCAGGATTAAGGCACCTGTTTTCACAGAACCCATTTTTTCAGCAGCCTTCACAATTTCATCCACGGTTCGTTGTGCAGCTTTATCATCGGTTTCTTCAGAGCTTCTGGCGAAGGCGGTGAAGAATTTTCCTTTGCCCAGCTGCTCCAGTGCCTTTCGCAGCTCCGGCTGGAATACAACGATAACCGCAATGATGCCGACGGAAATGGTGTTGGAAAGAATCCAAAGAATCGTATTCAGCTTTAAGAGCATGGCAACCGCCGCAAGGGCGAAAATAACCAGAATCCCCTTGAACAGCACCCACGCGCGTGTTTCCTTGATCCAGAATATGATTTTATAAATAATATAGGCAACAATGAGGATATCCAGAATATCGGAAATGCCGAGGGAGGGCCTTGCGAATTCTGTGATTCCGAGGTTGTCGAAAATGTTTTTGAAAACTTCCATCGTTCACACCCTGTCTATGCTTGTTTTCTCTGTCATGAAATGGTAAGATGTACTTCGTTCGGTACATCAATATGGGCGCAGAAGCCCAATATTTTTCATTATAGCATAAACTATGACAAAGTAACATGAAAAGATGCGGAAAAAATGAAACTTCTTTTCCTATTTTTCCTATGAAAATAGAATGTATATGATTTTTCTATCGGTTTGCTAAAAATATCGAATTGATGTAAAATTCCTGAAAATCATTTCCATGTTTTGGTTGTTTTTTTTTTTGTACAAAAGGCAGAAGGGATTGACTTTGTTTATTTTTTGTGTTTTAATAACGGTATGAAGGAATATTTTTGATATTTTGCCAAAATAAAAGAAAATTCCTTTATTGTTGTCTGACACTAATGCACGTATTCATTTTATATTCTTAAGGAGGAAGATCCAATGGCAGTTAAATTTGCAAACAGAATGAATCTGTTAAAAGGTTCCGAAATCAGAGCTTTGTTGGCACTGACAGCAAAACCCGAAGTTATCTCTTTCGCAGGCGGTATGCCCGCACCCGAGCTGTTCCCTACAGAAGGCGTTAAGGAAGCGGCTTGTAAGGTAATGGATAATATGGGTAGAGTTGCGCTGCAGTACACAGGTACAGACGGTTTTGCATCCCTGCGTGAAAAAATCGTTGCAAGAATGGCAGCGAAAAACGATATCCATGTAAGCATCGATGATATCCTGATTACAAGCGGTTCTCAGCAGGGTCTGGATTTCTCCGCTCGTGTATTCCTGAACCCCGGCGATGTTGTTCTGGTAGAAAGCCCCTCTTATCTGGGTGCAATCAATGCGTTCAAGGCTTGTGAACCTACTTTCGTAGAAGTTCCTACAGATGATGCAGGCATGATTCCCGAAGAGCTGGATAAGATTCTGGCTACAACAGAAAACGTAAAAATGATTTACGTTATCCCCGATTTCCAGAACCCTACAGGCAAAACATGGACTCTGGAAAGAAGACAGAAATTCATGGAACTGATTAACAAATATGAAATCCCCGTTATCGAAGATAACCCTTACGGCGAACTGCGTTTTGAAGGCGAATTCCTGCCTTCCCTGAAATCCATGGATACAAAGGATCTGGTAATCTTCCTGGGTACAATGTCCAAGATTTTCGCTCCCGGTCTGCGTATCGGTTGGGTTTGCTCCACAAACGCAGAGGTTCTGGGCAAATATAACTTCATCAAACAGGGTGCTGACCTGCAGTCCTCCACAATCGACCAGCTGATTACAAATCAGTTCTTGGAGGATAACGATCTGGATGCACACGTTGAAAAGATCAAAGCAGTTTACGTTAAGAGACGTGACGCAATGCTGAAAACAATGGAAGAAACCTTCCCGAAGGAAGTAAAATTCACACATCCCGAAGGTGGTCTGTTCACATGGTGCGTACTGCCCGAATACATGGACGCAAAGGTTATCGCGTCTCAGTGTCTGGAAAAGAACGTTGCTTACGTTCCCGGCGGCAGCTTCTTCCCTAACGGCGGTAAGGAAAACCACTTCCGTCTGAACTACTCCTGCATGCCCGAAGACAAGATTGTTGAAGGTATCACAAAGATTGCAGAGGTTCTGAAAGCAAACCTGAAATAATTAAGTCGAAATTAGGATTTCGACTGCTCAAGCCCTCCTTTTTGGAGGGCTTTTTTATGCCGAAATTGACAGTCTGTTTCAAGGAGAATATAATGGATACAGTATGAAAAAGGGTGGACAGAGGATAGACAAAGTGGACAGAGTGGACAGGTAAAAAACACGAAAAAATTGCGAAAGCGGACAGGCAAAGGGTGGACGGAAGAAAGGAAAATTCCAATGGCAAAAGAGAATTTGTCCATACAGATAGAATACGAAAAAAAAGAGGGCGGCGTGGTGCTGAAAAAGCTGCATGGTCGCTGTGCGGAGCTGCATGTTCCTGCCAAGATTGACGGACTGCCCGTCATTGCGGTTGCCGAAAGGGCATTTGCGGCAGAAAAGGAGGCAACCCCTGCGGAAATCGGCGAGGAGAAGGAGGCGAGCCTTTCCTTTGTGACGGAGCCACCTGCCGAAACCGCGGAGGGGCAGGCATTGCGAAGGGTTTTCCTGCCGGATACGATTGCGGAAATTGGGGCGTTTGCCTTTTCGGGCTGTGCCGCACTGGAGCGGGTACATCTGCCGGAGAGATTGACGGCGGTTTCCAAGCGGATGTTCGATGGCTGCGGGGCGCTGCAGGAAATTTCCCTGCCGAGGGCGGTCAGAAGCATCGGGGATTATGCGTTTTACGGCTGTGAACGGCTGAAGGAGCTTCGCCTGCCGGAGAGCGTGGAAAGCATCGGGCGGTATGCCTTTTATAACTGCCGCGGAATGGAGAAAATCAATATCCCGCTGGCGGCAAGGGAATTAAATACGGGGCTGTTTCTGAACTGCGACAGTCTGAAACACCTTTCCTTCGGGCGTTGCAGACATATCTCCGATTTGATTTCGGGACTGAACCATGAATTGCAGCTGTCGATTGATTTCCCCATCGAGGGCGGCGAAACGAAGCACGCAGAGCTGGTACTGCCCGATTTTCAGTATGAATATATCGAGGATACGCCGGCAAGGCTGTTCCATCAGGTGAATTATGGCACGGGGCATATTTTCCGCCAGTGCATCGGGAATTCCGAGATTGACTTCCGCCGCTATGATGAGATTTTCTATCTGACGAAGCGCGAGGATGCTGCGGAAACGGTGCTTTTGCTTGCCATGAGCCGCCTGCGGTATCCGTATCGCTTGCAGGAGAAGCACAGGGAGGTCTACCTTGATTATCTGCGGGAGCATTTGCTCTGGGCGGCGGCGTATTTCATGGAGCAGAAGGAGGGGGAAACCCTGCGGCTGTTCGCGGATTGGGGACTGCTGACGGCGGAAACCACACCCGAATTGATTGCCCTTGCGCAGAAAAAGGGGCAGACCGCAGTGCTGAGCTTTTTGATGGATTATCAGCATAGGCATTTTGCCGCAACCAAAAAGAAAAAAACATTCGACCTATAATAATACATATTTTTGATATACCGCAGAACCATGAAATGGTTCTGCAAATGGGGGTACAGGGGAATCATTCCCCTGTCAGGGTGTGGGACAGCGTCCCACGGTTTTAGGGTTATAGGAGGTGAGAAGGCATGAACGAAACACATCAAAACCTCATCCGTATCGGTACGGATATTTTAAGCGCATCGCGTAACGAGCTTTACCTTTCCATGCGCTTTCTTGATTTGGCACTCAGCGGTCTTAGGTACGAAATGAACCTTTCCTCATTGTACGTCGGGACAGACGGCGAAAAGATATTGTTTAACCCGCGCTACCTCGTACAGCGCTATCTGAGCGACCGCGTGCTTGTCAATCGCGCCTATCTGCACATGGTTCTGCATTGCCTGTTCCGCCATCCCTTCCATCTGAACCATCGGGATGAGGAGCTCTGGCACCTCGCCTGCGATATCGCGGTGGAATCTATCGTGGATTCGCTGTCGGTGAAGGCGGTGCGGCTCGTTGTCTCCGATAAACGAAACGAAATGTACGATATGCTCCGCAGAGAATTGAAGGTGCTTTCCGCCGAGGGTATTTATCGCGTGCTGGAAGAAAAAAAGCTTTCCTTGCAGGAATTCGGTAAGCTACAGCTGGAATTCTGGGTAGACGACCATGTTTTCTGGGAGCATCAGAAGGATGACGAGGACGAGAATAACAAGGACGGAGATAACCAAGATAACAGCAACGACCAACAGCAGGAGCAGGAGGAACAGGACGAAAAGCAGCAGCAGCTGGAGGAAAAATGGACAGAAATCGGGGAAAAGACCGAAACTAACCTCGAAACCTTCTCCAAGGATATGGGCGCAGAGGCAGGCGAGCTTCTGCAATATCTGAAGGTCGAGAACAGGGAACGCTACGATTATCGGCAGTTTTTGCAGAAATTCGTGACGCTCAAGGAGGATATGCGCGTGGATGACGATGCCTTCGATTTTATCTTCTATACCTATGGCTTGCAGATGTACGGCAATTTGCCGTTGATTGAAGCACTGGAATATAAGGAAGTGAAGAAGGTGGAGGAGCTGGTGATTGCCATTGATACCTCCGAATCCTGCGAGGGGGAAACGGTGAAGCGGTTCTTAGAGGAAACCTACGCGATTCTTTCAAGCAGTGAAAGCTTTTTCCATAAAATGAACGTGCATATCATACAGTGCGATGCGGCGGTGCAGATGGATAAAAGGATAACCTCCAAGGAGGAGTTGGCGCAGTTTATGGAGGATTTTGCACTGCGCGGCAGCGGCGGTACGGATTTCCGCCCTGTGTTCCAATATGTTGATCAATTGATTGCCGAAAGGGCGTTTCAGAACCTAAAGGGTCTGATTTATTTCACAGACGGCTATGGCACCTTCCCCAAGCGCCGACCGCCCTATGATGCCGCATTTGTGTTCTATCATGAGGATTATACGGATGTCGGCGTGCCGCCATGGGCGATGAAGCTGATACTGGGGAAAGAGGATTTGTCCTTGGGACTGCCGTCTCATGGGCGTTAGGAGGATAGCATGAATATTAAAAAAGCGAAGGAAGAAATCAAATATGCCATTCAGGCGTATCTGGCGAAGGACGAGTTTGGGGAATACCGTATTCCTGCGGTCAGACAAAGACCCGTTCTGCTGATGGGCGCGCCCGGTATCGGGAAAACCGCTGTGATGGAGCAGGTAGCGAGGGAGTGCGGCGTGGCACTGGTATCCTACAGCATTACGCATCATACGCGTCAGTCTGCCATCGGGCTGCCCTTTATCAGCAAGAAGGAATACGGCGGAAAGGAATACACCGTAACGGAATACACCATGAGCGAAATTATCGCATCGGTTTATGATAAAATGGAGGAAACCGGTTTACAGGAGGGGATTTTGTTTATTGATGAAATCAACTGTGCCTCCGAAACGCTTGCGCCTGCCATGCTCCAATTTTTGCAGTGCAAAACCTTTGGCGCGCATAAGGTGCCGGAGGGCTGGCTGATTGCCGCGGCAGGCAATCCTCCCGAATACAACAAAAGCGTGCGTGAATTTGACGTGGTAACGCTTGACCGTGTGAAGAAAATCGACGTAGAGCCTGATTTTTCCGTCTGGAAGGAATATGCCTATCAGCAGGGCATCCATGGGGCGATTCTGTCCTATCTGGAAATTCGCAAGGATCATTTTTATGCCATGGAGACAACGGTGGATGGCAAGCGGTTTGTGACGGCGAGAGGGTGGGAGGATCTTTCTACCATCCTGAAGGTGTATGAGGATATGAATCTGCCGGTAGAGGAAGGGCTGATTTATCAGTACTTGCAGCACCGCAGGATTGCAAAGGATTTTGCGAATTATCTGGATTTGTACCGCAAATATCGCACCGATTACCGCGTGGACGATATTTTGCAGGGGAGCTATACCAAGCAGGCGGTGACAAAGCTGCAGGATGCACCGTTTGACGAGCGGCTGAGCGTGATGGGACTTTTGCTGAGCAGGCTTTCCGAGGGCTTCCGTGGGGCATACGAGGCGGATTTGACCGTAACGGGACTGCATGGGGCATTGCTGGAGCTGAAGGAGAGGTTCAACAGCCCCTATTGCAAGGAAACGCCTTGGGAGAACCTCTTTATAGGACTGGTGGAGGAAAGAGAAGCTGCTTTTGCGAAGGAGCGGAAGGCGGGACTTCTGGAGAAAACGGCGGAGCATGCCTGCATGCGTGAATTGGAGCGGCTGCATTTCTTCCTTGCGGAGGGCAAGCGGAACGGCTGTCGGGAAAAAGAGGATGCGTTTGCGCTGGTGAAGGGACTTTTCGCAAAAGAGGCGGAAGGGCGGGAAAACGCCATTGCGGATGCGTCTGCGATGCTGGACAATGCCTTCGCATTTTTGGAGGAGGCCTTCGGCGCAGGGCAGGAGATGGTTATCTTCATTACGGAGCTGACCACGAACTTCTATAGCGTGAAATTCATCAGCGAGAATGGCTCGGAGAAATATTATCGGTATAACGCGGAGCTGCTGTTTGATGAAAAGCAAAAGACGATTTTGCAGGATATTGAGAAGGCGAAAACGGAATTAAATCTTCTGTTTTAAAGAAAAGAAGAAGTTTAAAGAAAAGAAAAAGGCTGTCATCCCTTTTACTGGAATGACAGCCTTTTTGATTGCTTTCGTTTAATATTTGCTCCAATCCGGCTCTGCGGTCAGTGCTGTCCATGTTTCATACTTGGAATCCTTCTGCTCATAGGTGTGGCTGTTGGTTGCCTCCTGCACAGCCAGATAATACCATGCGCCGGGCTGATTATCGGGCCATTTGGTCATGCTGTCCAAAAGGTCGGCCTTTGTTTCGGGCATACGGCAAAGCACACGGTTAATCAGTGTCATTGCCTCTGCTCTTGTAATCGGGGCATCGGGGTGGAAGCTGCCGTCCGTATAGCCGCTTACCCAGCCAAGGGTGGCGGCACGCTCGATTTCCTTTTCCGCCCAATGACCGGAAATATCCGTAAAGCCGCTGTTTTCCTCTGCTCTGCCGCTGTCAAAGCGGGCGCAGATGGCGGCAAATTCCGCACGGGTGATGGGTGCCTGCGGTGCAAAGCTGTTTGCTGTGCGGCCCTTGAGAATATTCATGCCTGCCATGGTGGAAACTGCTGTGTTGTACCAGCTGTCCTCTGTTACATCGGCAAAATCGTTGTGCTTGCTGAGGTTTTCGCTGCGCACCTCCTCCTTCAGCAGGCGGAAGAAGATAGCGGCGGTTTCCGCACGGGTGATGTTGCCCTGCGGCCTTACGTTGCCGTCTTTATAGCCTACAACATAAGCAAAATGATTGCTGCCGTTGAGCAAAGCGGGAACCTTTGTCGGCGTGGTTTCGCCGGTATTGTTGTCTTTGTTGTTATCCTTGTCCTTGTTTTCGTCTTTGCTGCTATTGTTGTTGTCATCACTGCTGCTGTGGTGCTTTTTGCCGAAGATATAGGTATAGGTTACATTGCCGCTGATACCGTTTTTTTCGGTATTTGGTGTCACATCCCAATGACCGGGGGTATTTTCATAGCCTGCGGCAGGAATCATAATGGCGGGAACATGGTTTGCATCCAATGTGCCGCTTGCAGAACCATTTGCCTGCGGATGCAGTACAACGGTAACCGTTTTATCCTCTGCGGTATTGCCCGACCAATAGCCGTTTACGATTTTGAAGGTGACGGTGGCATTTTTTGCCCAGTGTGCATAAACGGTTGCCGCACCATCGAAGGTTTGGGTTTTAAAATCAATGGGTTTTTCGGAGGAATTTTCTTTACTGTCATACCATCCAAGGAAGGTGTAGCCTTCCCTTGCGGGGGGACGCAGGGCATCAATATGGTCGCTGTTTGCAGGTACGGGGACGTAGCGTTCGGTAGGTCTGTCCTCCATAAGCTCCCAATCGCCGCCGTTGGCATTAAAGGTAACAATGGGCCACCATTGTGCCACGAAATTCAAGTCAGACTTTATCGTCATATCCTGAATTGCCTTACTGGTGTAGAAGGTGCCTGCTGTGGAATCCTCCGAATAGGCTGCAGGCTTGTCCTGTGTATTCTCCTGCTCTCCCTCTGTATCCTCCTGCTCTTCCTCTGTATCGAGGAGAGATGTTTTATAATCATCCCTCCAACCCTCGAAGTAGCAGGTGTGTGCAAGCTCTGTGACGGGTGTGGGAACGGTATCCTGTTCCTTGGTAAGTGTAGAGCCGTAAGGAACGGTATAGCTTATTGAGTAATCATCTGTATTAAAATGCCCCTGTGCAGGCTGGAAGTAGTCCGCATAGAAGGTTACGGTGCAGGGGTCATGTGTCCATTTGCCGTAAAGCGTGAGGTTTTTCGTATCATTATCGGCAAAATCGGCAAAATCGGCAAAGTTATGTTCGCCTGCAATCGGTTTAGTGTTTTGATTGGTGGTATCTGCCGTATACCAGCCCTCAAACTGCCATTTTTCATCATTAGCAGAGGGTACGGTTGCAATCGTAAAGGTCGGCTTTGTGCCATCACCGCTTTCTTTTTGTTTCTGCTGTGCAGGCAGTTTCGCATCCTCAGGTACCTCTGTGCCGGTTACCCAACGATAGGTAATCGTATAGGTATCCGCTTCGGGGAAGGTATAGGTATACGCATAGGTGCCGTCCTCGGTGATGGCATCCGTATTGGTATCGGGGGCGTTATTTCCCCAAGTGCCGGGTGCTTTGTAGTCTTTTGCGGGTTTCATATCCAGATTATTTACATGAGGAACCAAATCGGGTGTCAGCGTGCCTTTGCCGTTGCGCAGGGGAACATTGACGGTGACGGTTTCAGTAGTTGTATCTGCATCTGTATTTCCGATGTTATTTTGGTACCAATCGCTTTTCGTATTCCAACTGCCGTTTACAACGGTAAAGGTAACCTTTTTTGTGCCGATTTTCGTCCAACGGCCATAGAGGGTGATATTTCCTGTCAGGGTTTCGCCGTTTTTGTTATAAGGCTTTGTGCAGGCGGAATCCTTATACCAGCCGTCAAATTCATACCCCTCTTTGGATGGTACGATGGGGGTAAAGGAAGCGGTTTCGCTGTCGCTCAGTGGAAGGGAAACGGTGAGAGGCAACTCTGCGTCTTCGGGGATGACAGAGCCAATCCATTGGAAATTTACATCAATGGAAGGAATCCAACGCCCATACAGGATGAAATCACTGCCGAAGGCATCATATACGGTATCCTGATAGGCAACGTATTTTTTTCCGTCATACGTCCAAGTTTTCTTTCCGTTTCCCTCATGGTCAATGCTGTCATCCCAAAGACGATACCAACCGTCAAATTTTAATTTCATGGTGTCGCTTGTGGTTTCATTTTGTTCCGGATTTGTGGGGCTGTGCTTCACACCACGCGCGGCGTGCTCGTGGTCGGGCGGATTGAAATCCGGTGTCCAACGCCCTGCCCATTTATAGTCCACACAGACGGGATCGGTAATGGTAATGACTGCTTTTACGCCGTAGGCAGTCCCTTCTGTGCCTACAGGGGGAATCGGCTGAAGGCTGAGTGCCGTTTGAATACTGTCGCCACTGCCGATATCGGAAAGGCTCCGCTCGATGCGCAGAAAGGGGGTTGCGTCAAATTGCGGATTGCCGTTTGCATCATACTCCTTAAAGCGGTAATAATCCACAGAGGCAGTTTCGTTGATGGCACTGCTTGAGAGGATATGGTGCGTTTCCTTCAATTCCTTCCAAGTATGCGAGGTATGCGCTGTGGATTTTTCTTGGAAGTCCTTCACATCGATATCCAGGCTTTTCGTATTTGGATTGACATTTGCGTCAATCTGAATCAGCAGTTCATTGAGCGCCGCACCAATATCATGCACTTGGCTCAAGCCCTTGAAATAGGGTGTGCCATCCTGTGTGTTGGAATTGCCGCAGATTCCGGCCATGGTTTCATTGAATTGTGTACGCTGTTCCTCCGAGGACATTCCGCTTTGCAAGGTCAGCGGACGGAAGTCGCCAAAGCCGAAGATGGTAGCGCCATAATCATCTTTCAATTTCTGTGCCGCTGCCTGTGCCGCTTCGGAACGAAGAATCTGAAAGCCTGCGCTATTCTGATAGGGCAAGGAGCTGGCGGCAACAAAGATGATAAGGTTGCGGTCCTCGTCGGTTGCTTTGTGTGCTTGTGCAATTTTTGCCAACTGCTCTGTGATTTGCAGACCTGCATCCATACGGGAGGCACCTGCGTGCCAAGATACCATTTTATCAACATCAATGACATCCTTTGCAGCGTCAATGCTCATAAAAACATTATCATATCGTCCGCTTTCATCGTCAAGATAGCCATCCGGCATCTCCGGCAGGGTTGTGTTGTTGTTACCTGGGAGGCTGCTCCATTCTGTCCAACCGCTTTTGGAATGGAAGACAGGAGCATTGTTTTCACAGGTATAATAGCCTGTGTTCAGGCTGGGGTTTTGGTCTGTAGTTAGCTTTGTGCCGGGGTGCTGACTTTCGATGTATGAATCGGATGAGCCGCTGTTATTGATACGCCCAAAGCCTGCGATTGCCACCCGATGTTCGCCTGTGGTGGGGGCAGGAAGATTTTGCAGCAGACTTTCCATGGAATTGAGAATATCCGCTCGCTCCTGCCCATACTGCGTTGTATCATTTTGCGTATTCATAAAGGCGGATTGCTCTATCAAGAAGATGATATCGCAGGGCTTAACGGTGCGGGATTGGTTATCCTTATCCGTCAGATAGGCTTCGATTTGCGCTGTAATCTGCCCCGTTTCCGCTCCGCCGCTGTCCAAAGCGTGTTTCACTGTGGCGGTGATGTACGGCGTTGTGGTACTTTCCCCTTCTGCCAATGCGGAAGCAGGCAAAAGGGCGAGTATCATGGAAAACACCAAAAGATAAGAGAGTATGCGTGTTTTCATGAGATTCCTTCCTTTCTGCTATGAATGATTTTCGATAAAATTTGCTGTTTTTTGACAATTTTTATTTTATTATAAGGGAAATACCAAGTCAAGCGGCTGCAAATAATTTCGAGTGATTTTGTATGGATCGAACAATCGCTATCAGGGTATTCATCTGTCTAAATAAGTCGAAAGCCTGCTTTTGACTTTACTCAAAATGCTCCGGATGAAGCCCCGACCAGCCTGTCTGGGGCATGGTCAGCAGACGATAGATATCCTCCTGCTCTATCTCGAAATCGAAGATATCGAGGTTTGCCTTCATGCGCTCCGGTGCGGAGGATTTCGGCAGGGGCAGGACGTTATTTTGCAGGCAGAAGCGCAGACAGATTTGCGCCGGACTTTTGCCGTATTTTTTCGCAAGCTCCAGAACCAAAGGGTCCTCCAGAAGCCGCCCTCTGCCAAGGGGACTCCATGCCTCCGCCTGTATGCCGCGGCTCTGGCAGAACTGTAATGTTTCATACTGCGGATAGCCGGGGTGGAATTCAAACTGATCAATCATGGGGGCGGTATTGGCGTTTTTCAGAACGTGCAGGAGGTGCTGCGGCAGGAAATTGCAGACACCGATGGCACGCACGGCCCCTTCATCATAGAGCCTTTCGAGTGCCTTCCAGCTTTCCGTTACCAGCGGCTTCCAATCTGCGCCGGGGAAGGGCAGGGGCCAATGAATGAGGAACAAATCCAGATACTGCACCTGCAAATCTTTGAGGGAGGCTTCAAAGCTTGCCATAGTTTTATCATAGCCTAAGTCCGTTTTCCAGACCTTAGAGGTCAGGAACAGCTCTCTGCGGGGGATACCGCACTGCTGTAGGGCGTTGCCGACCATTTTTTCGTTTTCGTATCTTCTGGCGGTGTCAATATGGCGGTAGCCGGATGCTAAGGCATCCAGAATGATTTTTTCCTCCTTTACAAGCCAGGTGCCAAAGCCCAGAAAGGGCAGCTCCGTCCCGTTTTCCAGAACAAATCCTTTTTCACTAATCATGGCTGTTTCCTCCTTATAATTCTTCCAACAGCGCAAGTGCAAGTGCTGTCAGCGTTTCTTTTGTGTTTTTTTCGGGCGCACGCAGAACGATATCCAGTAGCTCCGCAAGGATAATGCCTAGGATTTTGCCGTGCGGCGCACCGAGTGCCATCAAGTCCTGTCCCGTTAGGGCAAGCGTTTTCAGGGAAAGACAATCCCCTGCCGCAAGGATTTTTTCCAAGGCGGTTTTTGTCTCGGCGTGGGGAGAGGCAGGGCGCAGGATGCTTTGCAGAAGCAGAAGCTGCTCTGTTGCCTCCTGCCCGATGGTGCTGAGCTTTTTGCGGAGCGGATAGGGCTCTGTCGGCAAATCCGCGGACAGCTCCTCCAGAAGCAGGGAAATCCGCTTGAGGGAGTGGTTATCGAGCCGCATACCTTTTAAAAAGCCCTTCACCTCGCCGATGGGGTAATGCTGCAAAACAATGCACCACCGCAGAATATTATCCTTCGGGCAAAGGGAAATTTCCTCCAAAAGGGTCTGGCTGTTTGCGATAAGGCTTGCGGAAAGGGTCGCATCTATCTGTGCGAGCAGACCGCTTTCCCAGAGCAGGGGCATTTTATTCGCAAAGGGCGCAAGCCAGAGCTTTTGCAGCTCTTCACGAATTCGCTCCGCACTGATTTTCTGAATCAGCGCCGTATTGGCGCAGAGCGCCGCCCATGTTTCGGGGTCAATCGCAAAGCCAAGCTGCGCGGAAAAGCGCACACAGCGCAGCATCCGCAGGGCATCCTCCTGAAAGCGCTTTGCCGGCTCGCCCACGCCGCGAATGATGCCTGCGGCAATATCCTCCTGCCCATGGAAGGGGTCGCGAAAGCCCTCCTTGGGGTGATAGGCAATGGCGTTCATGGTAAAATCGCGGCGGAGCAAATCCTCATTCAGCTTTTTGGTGAAGGAGACCTCGTCCGGATGGCGGCAGTCGGCATATTCACCGTCGATGCGATAGGTTGTGACCTCATAATTTTCATGATGCAGGACGACGGTAATCGTGCCATGCTTGATGCCCGTATCAAAGGTATGGTCGAAGATGGTCTTGGTTTCCTCGGGCAGGGCGGAGGTGGTGATATCCCAATCCTGCGGTATGCGCCCCAGAATGGAATCGCGGACACAGCCCCCGACGATATACGCCTCATGACCGCCCTCATTCAGTTTATTCAGAATCCAGACCGCGTCCTGCGGAATGGCAATATTCAGCTTCTGCAAGGCTTCTCCTCCTTTTCGGAAATTTTTATAAATGAATTATATCATAAAATTATGATATGGACAAAAAAAGAACATCTGCGGAGAACAGATGCTCTTTTTTTATAGGGGAAATAATACAATGGATTTCGGGAATTATTTCTTATCGTAAGGCTTTACCGTAACCTCTTTTTTATCGAAGTCAATGAAAATCTGATACGCGTAGTTATCCTCGCTGGTATCCCAGACCTCAACGAATTTCGGGGTTACCTCGATGATGATTTCGGAATCCTCGTGGCTGTATTTATTGTAGCTGCCCCAGAGGTGCTTTTTATAAAGGCCTTCAAACACTCTGCCGGGTTCATCTACAACCAGACCGCAGTTTTTCGCAGTCCCTTCCACCTGAATGCCGCCATAGCAGAGGGCAACATTGGGGTTTTCGTAAAGCTGCTTTGTTTTGCGGAAGTCCTTGTCTGTTTTGAAATAGATTTTGTCATTGTAGAACAGGCAGCTGACGTTGCGCACCATAACGTAATCGTTTACGCTGCTGGCAAGCGCCATAATCTTCCAATCGCCCAGCTGTTCAAAGAAAAGGGCTTTTGCCTGTTCAAAGGTAAGGTTTTTGTCTAAGCTGAATTTCATTTCGGTTTCTCCTTTACTTCTCCGCGCTTTTTATACTCAGATTTTTGTTTCGTTCGCTTTCTTTACGGCACTTGCTTTCTTATTTTTTGCAGAGGCATTGCCGTGGATGATGGGGCTTAAGTGCTTATACAGCAGCATTGCGCCAACGGAGTTGATGCCGCATTTAATCAGGTTGAAGGGCAGAATCCCAAGGATTGCCAGTGTGAATACATTGGAAATCAGAGGGTTGACCTCGGTACACATGGCTACGAAATAGCTCATATCCTGTCCCATCAGTGCCATATAGAAGGGAATGATGATATACAGGTTGGTAAAGATGGCAACGATGCCTGTGAAGACAGAGCTGATTGCCATACCGATGATTGCGGTTCTTTTAGATTTTTTCTGGTGATACATGATAACGGGAGGCAGCACATACGCACAGCTGAGCAGGAAATTCTGCAGCTCGCCCGTAAATGCGGAGGAGGTGCCCTCGGTTGCCAGCTTCAGCAGGATTTTCACCAGAATGATGCAGACTGCCTGCAAAGGCCCCATGGCAAAGCCGCCGATGATTTCTACCAGACCTGCCAAATCAAAATTCATGAAGGGGGGCAGGAAGGGAAGCGGGAAATCAATATGCAGCAGGATGCAGCAGATGGCACCCATCATGGCAATCATGGTTAAATCTCTGGTTTTGAATTTCGTTTTCATGTTTTATTCCTCCAATTTTTCTGATTGGATTCTTCTTAAGACTTGCGATTGACACTGCATTTTCGCAATAAAAAAGCCCTCGGAACACATTCCAAGGGGCATTGCATGCGCAAACAAATTTTCATGCGAGAAACGCATGAACAGCATCAAAGTTTCTTCTCTCATCCGGACTGTTACCGTCGGTCATGGAATTGCACCATATCAGCCTTTTGTATCTTTCGGCACTTCGCGCTTTAAGATACTGGAGGGTCGCGGACTTTTACCGCCGGTAGGGAATTGCACCCTGCCCCGAAGAATCACGTTATATTTTTCACATTCCAACCATAACACAAAAGGCTGTTGTGTGCAAGAGGGAAATGTAAAATTTGTGAAAAAATTATTTTTTAAAAAATTTGAAAAATGTTGTTGACAGAAGAACAAGTTCGTGATAATATATCTCTTGCAGTTAGGAATTGAAAAACAAAGCAAACAAACATTATGCGCCTTTAGCTCAGTTGGTAGAGCAACTGACTCTTAATCAGTGGGTCTAGGGTTCGAGTCCCTAAAGGCGCAGCTTGAAAAAAGCGGGATGGATTAACTCAGGGTTGGTTCATTCCGTTTTTATATTTTATAATTTTATATTTTAAAGGATAACAGCCATTCTCGGTACGGTCGGGAATGGTTCTTTTTTTTGCCCTTGCCCCATAGAATGTTTCAGAGACGATGTTCGGTCGCAGTGAAACAGGGGGAGTGAAGTATGGAGGAGATCTATGAAAAAATCATGCGAGAGGGCTACGGCTTGCAGCTGCGCCACGGCACAAGAACGCGGACAGGTCTGGTCTGCCGGACAGACAGGGGACTTCGCGAGCTGAAAAAGCCGCGCGGCAGTACGGACAGCCTGCGGCTTGCGTTTGATGTGAAAAAGCGGCTTCGGGAAAACGGCTTTGCGAACATCAGCCGCTGCTACCCGACACTGGAGGGAGAGCCGTTTTATCGGCAGGACGGGACGCTTTATATTCTGGAGGACGTGCTGCCGCAGGGGACACTGGCGGAGGACTGTGCGGAGACCTTTTTGCAGGGGGCAGAGACCTTAGGCGAGATGCACGCGGCGGCAAAGGGGCTTGCAAGCGAGGCGGCACACTGGGAGAAAAACCGCCTGCCACAGCTATACGCCAAACGGCGGAGCGAGCTGGCGAAGGTGCGCCGCAGGAACGACAAACGGGGCAGCTATGACGCGATTGATTTATTGCTGTTACAATATTATGAGCCATACATGGAACGGGCGGCAGAGGCGGAGGAGCTGCTGTGCAGGGGCGGCTATGCGGAGGCGGTAGCACGGACGGCGCAGGAGGGCGGCTTCTGCCATAATGCCTACAAGGGGGAGGCACTGCGGCAGGAGACGGATGGCAGGATTTTTGTGGGGAATTTCGATAAATGCAGCGCAGAATTGCCATTGGCAGACCTTGCGGCATATATCCGCCGCTATTTCAAGAAAACGGAGGGGACGGCGGCAGGGATTTCCGCTATGCTGGAGCGTTACGGCAGGCATTGCCCCCTTTCCGAGAGAGATATGATTTTATTGCAGGGGATGCTGCTGTATCCGGAGAAATTTCTGCGGCTCGTCAATGAATATTATAATCGGCGCAGAACGTGTGTCTCACCTGCGATGCGCGAGCGGCTTGCGGCGGCGGCGAAGGAGGAGCTGAACGGGGTTCGTTTAAAAAGTATCATTGCGGGCGGCTGCTAGGAGAACACGCTAAGTCGAAATCAGGATTTCGACTTGTCAGGACAGAAGAATAAACCGATGAGTTCCGGCGGCAAAGCCTTGAAACTCCCGGTTTTCCTCAAGTGGGCAAAGCCCCCTTTGCGGATTTTACTCGGGAAACTCTTTGTTTCCCGAACCCTTCCGCTATGATTAGGAGTACTTTCGCGATGGGCGAAGTACTTTTTTTGTTGCAACTTCTCTGACTAGGGATTAAAATAGAGGATGAAGAACTCTGCAAAATTTTCCCCGAAGGAGGAGAAAAGGATGAAGAAATATCATTTTCAGGAAAACGAGAAGGACTTTGGTTCTACCGTTCGTTTGGATGCGATAAATGATAAGGTGAAGGAAATCAAGAAAAAAGAGGAAACAGACGAGCTGGGGGACGCAAACGAATTTCTGAATGTGTTTGAATCGGAAAAATTCGACGACCCTGCGGAAACAGATGAAAATACAGAGGATGCCCTTGTGGATACCCTGGAGGATGCGGATGCTTTGGAGGAGGCTCTGGGCGAAACAAGAAGGGACGGTGTTTTCCCTGCGCCTGCCGAGGAAGAAGGCGAGGAGGACGATTGGGAGGACGATGACGAGGAATACGAAGGAGAGGGACGCGGCATTTTTGCCTTGGGCGAATCCTTCGGACTGAATAAAAAAACGGTTGCACTGGTGATTGTTCTGGCGGTGCTTGCATGCGGAATCGGATTTTCTCTGGTGCGGTGCAGCTTTCACCCGAGCAAGACAATCCCTCTTGTGGAGGAGGAGGCAGGGACACCCCTGCTGATTCAGACAGACCGCGGAGACGGCGAATATCTGGCGTATGATATTGCGGAAGCGGAGCGAAAAACCGTATTCCTGACGGAGAAAACAAAAATGACGGACGCAAGCGGACGCAAGATTTCCAAGGCAAGCCTTGCGGAGGGCGACCTTCTGGCGGCGGAGCTGGATGAGGACGGCAAAACGCTCATCAGCGTGGATTACAGCAGTAATGCCATCCGCACAGAGGAAGCAACGGGGCTGACCGTCAACCGCAAGAAGCGGACGCTGACGAATAAAGCAGAAAATCTTTCTTATTCCTATGAAAAGGAAAGTGTATTTTTCTATGACGGAGAGGAAATTGATGCGGCGGACTTAGCACCCTGCGACGAGCTTCTGCTGAAGCTGGTGGGGGATACGGTCTGGTCGGTTGAGGTGCAGGCATACCATGGGTATATCGTGGTGGAAAACACGGATGCAGTGAAAAACGGCAAAATCCAACTGGATGAGGCAGAGGTCGTTCCGCTTACAGAGGGGATGCAGCTTGCCGCAGCAGAGGGACACCACACCGTAACGGTGACCGGCTCGAATATTGAGACCAGAAAGGATGCCGTTGTGGTGGAGGCAGGCGAGGAAACGGTCTATGACCTTTCCAAGGCGCAGGAAAAAATGGGCGTTATCATAATCAATGCCAATGTGAAGGACTATAAGCTTTACATCAACGGTGCGGCGGCGGAAAGCCCTGCGGTGCTGCCGATGGGAGAATATGATTTGGTTATCCTGAAAAACGGCTATACGGAATGGAGTCAGCATGTGACGCTGGATAAGGACACGCTGAATGTGACAGCGGAGCTGCAAAAGGATGTGCAATATGGCACACTGACCGTTACGGCGGATGTGGACGGTGCATGGGTGTATATCAACGGCGAGGAATACGGCGTAGCACCGATGCAGGTAAATCTGCCCTATGGCTCTTATAACGTGATGCTGGAAAAGAGCGGCTATCAGAGCTATAAGCAGAGCATACAGATTTCGTCCCAAACGGCGGCAATCCATGCAACGATGGAATAAAGACGAAACGGCTTCAGATAAAATTCGAGGAGGAAAGAAGAATGGAAGACTATCGTGTAAGATATCAGCAATGGCTGGAGGATCCTTTTATCGACGAGGCAACAAAAGCGGAGCTGAGAGGCATTACGGACGAAAACGAAATCAAGGAGCGGTTCTTTAAGGAGCTGGAATTCGGGACAGGCGGTCTGCGTGGCATTATCGGCAACGGCAGCAACAGACTGAACCGCTATACCGTTGGGAAGGCTTCGCAGGGACTGGCAAATTATATCAAAAAGGAAGGCACACAGAAGCAGGGCGTAGCGATTGCATACGATTCCCGTTTCATGTCTCCCGAATTTGCGGAGGTGGCAGGGCTGATTTTTGCGGCAAACGGGATTCCCGCGTATGTATATCCCTCTCTGCGCCCCGTTCCCATGCTTTCCTTTGCGGTGAGAGAGCTGGGCTGTACGGCAGGGGTTGTGCTGACGGCAAGCCATAACCCTCCCGAATACAACGGCTATAAGGTATACTGGGCAGACGGCGCACAGGTGGTTGCACCCAGAGACAAGGGGATTATCACAGAGGTGAACGCTGTAGAAAACTTCGGACAGATTCAGCGGATGGAAAAGGCGGAGGCTGTGGAGAAAAAGCTGTATAACCTCATTGGCGAGGAAGTGGACGAAGCGTTTGACAGAAACGTGCAGGCACAGCTGATGAACCCCGAAATGATTGCAAGAATGGGAGATAAGCTGAATATCGTTTATACGCCCCTGCATGGCTCCGGCAATCTGCCGGTGCGCCGCAATCTGGCAAAGGCAGGCTTCAAAAACGTATTTATCGTAAAGGAGCAGGAGCTGCCGGATTCTTCTTTTTCTACTGTGGATTACCCCAATCCGGAGGACACGAAGGTGTTCACATTGGCGCGGAAGCTGGCGGCTGAGGTGAACGCAGATGTGCTGATTGGGACAGACCCCGACTGTGACCGTATGGGTGCGATGGTGAAGGATTCCGAGGGCAATTTTGTTGCGCTGACAGGCAACATGGTTGGCGCACTGGCAACGGACTACATTCTTTCTCAGAGAAAGGAGCAGGGCAGACTGCCCGCAAACGGCGTGGTTGTGAAAACCATCGTAAGCACAGAAATGATTACACCCATTTGCAGGGCGTACGGCGTGGGGAAAATTGATGTGCTGACCGGGTTTAAATACATCGGGGAGCAGATTAAGGGCTTTGAGGAAACCGGCTCTCATACCTATCTGTTCGGCTTTGAGGAAAGCTACGGCTGCCTGGCAGGGACTTATGCAAGGGATAAGGATGGCGTTTATGCGGCAGTTCTGGTCTGCGAAATGGCGGCTTATTATAAGGAAAAGGGCATGACGCTGTATGAAGCACTGCTGAAGCTGTATGAAAAATATGGCTATTACCGCGATGGCGTGAAATCCATGACGATGAAGGGTCTGGAGGGGATGGCGAGAATTCAGCGCATCATGAAAACCTTCCGCGAAAATACGCCGCAGGAGCTGGGCGGCTACAAGGTTGTCATGGCAAAGGATTATCAGACACAGGTGTTCCGGAACCTGGAAACAGGGGAGGAAAGCGGCAGCCCTCTGCCTGTTTCGGATGTACTGCATTATACACTGGAAGATGGGACATGGGTATGTATCCGCCCTTCCGGTACAGAGCCGAAGCTGAAATTCTACATCGGCGTGAAGGCGGATGGTCTGCAGGCGGCACAGGATAAGGTGGACGCTTTGGATGCGGATATTGAAGCAAAGGTTGCTGAGATTGCATAAGGCAAACAAGGGCACGATTTTATAAAACAGCATATTGTTTATTGGGAGCGGCATGCGTAAGCATGCCGCTTTTCTGATGTGTGGATTTCGGATATAAAAAAGGCTTTGACCTTTTATAGTCAAAGCCTTATTTTGCGATTGCAATGCCGCAGTTATTTTTCGGGGACATCGGGCAATCCCTTGAAGCCGATTTCCAAATCTGCATCGGTAGGGATATAATCCGACATTTCGCCGTTATTAAACTTTTCGTATGCCACCATATCGAAGTAGCCTGTGCCGGTCAGACCGAATACAATGGTCTTTTCCTCGCCGGTTTCCTTGCATTTCAGTGCTTCATCAATTGCTACGCGAATGGCGTGAGAGCTTTCGGGTGCGGGCAGAATGCCTTCGATTCTTGCAAACTGCTCTGCCGCCTCGAATATGGCTGTCTGCTCTACGGAGCGCGCCTCCATCAGCCCATCATGATACAGCTGAGAGACAACGGGGCTCATGCCATGATACCGCAGACCGCCTGCGTGGTTGGGGGAGGGGATAAAGCCGCTGCCCAGCGTATACATCTTTGCCAGAGGGGTTACCATGCCTGTATCGCAGAAGTCATACGCAAATTTCCCTCTTGTCAGGCTCGGACAGGATGCAGGCTCAACTGCGATAATCTGATAATCCTTCTCGCCACGCAGCTTTTCGCCCATGAAGGGAGAAATCAGACCGCCCAGATTGGAGCCGCCGCCTGCACAGCCGATGATGATATCAGGCTCGATGCCGTATTTATCGAGTGCTGCCTTTGTTTCCATACCGATGATGGACTGATGCAGCAGAACCTGATTCAGCACACTGCCCAGAACATAACGATAGCCCTCCTTGCCGACTGCCGTTTCTACGGCTTCGGAAATGGCACAGCCAAGGCTGCCCGTTGTGCCGGGATGCTCCGCCAGAATCTTCTTCCCGATTTCCGTTGTGGTGGAGGGGGAAGGGGTTACGGTTGCGCCATAGGTACGCATGACCTCACGGCGGAAGGGCTTCTGTTCATAGGAAACCTTAACCATGTATACGTTGCAGTCCAGACCCAGATATGCACACGCCATGGAAAGCGCTGTGCCCCACTGCCCTGCGCCGGTTTCTGTTGTCACGCCCTTTAGGCCCTGCTTTTTCGCATAATACGCCTGTGCAATGGCAGAATTCAGCTTATGGCTGCCACTGGTGTTATTGCCCTCGAACTTATAATAAATTTTTGCGGGTGTCTGCAATTTTTCTTCCAGACAATATGCACGAACCAAAGGAGATGGTCTGTACATTTTATAAAAATCCAAAATTTCCTGTGGGATGTCGATGTAAGCAGTATCGTTATCCAATTCCTGCTGTACCAATTCATCGCAGAAAACTGCGCCCAGCTCCTCGGCTGTCATGGGCTGCAGTGTGCCGGGGTTCAGAAGCGGTGCCGGTTTATTTTTCATATCCGCACGCACGTTGTACCATTTTTTCGGCATTTCCTGCTCATCCAGATAAATTTTGTAGGGAATGTTCTTTTCTGTTTTCATTCTGTTTTCTCCTCTCGTCTTTTCTTTGCTGTTCTCATCTAGTCTAAAAAATTTTTACTGAAAAAATTTTGTCTATCGTACCTCTTTCAAAGACACCTGTCAATACCGGACGGAGCTTTTCGGCAAAACGCCGCCTCCCACTCGGACAAATGTCCGCCGTATTTGGCATATTCCTATGAAAGCAGTTCGTTTTGATCGGGATTATTCATCAAAAATGCTGACAATTTCGCCATCCAGAATACGATTTGTGTTCTTGACTGCACAGAAATTGCCGCACATGCTGCAGGTATCCTCTTTTTCGGGCTTTGCCTCTGCTCTGTAGCGGCGTGCCTTTTCGGGGTCCATGCTCAGGCGGAACATTTCCTCCCAATCCAGACGCTTTCTTGCTTCGCTCATTTTGTAATCCCAATCTGCCGCGTGGGGGATTCCCTTTGCGATATCGGCTGCGTGTGCCGCAATCTTCGCCGCAATGATGCCTTCCTTTACATCTGCTGCGTTGGGCAGGCGCAAATGCTCCGCAGGGGTTACATAGCACAGGAATGCCGCACCCGATGCCGCCGCAAGCGCACCGCCGATGGCAGAGGTGATGTGGTCATAGCCGGGGGCAACATCTGTCACCAAGGGCCCCAATACATAAAACGGTGCGCCGTGGCAGAGTGTTTTCTGAATTTCCATATTTGCGGCAATCTGATTCATGGGCATGTGGCCGGGACCTTCAATCATGACCTGCACATCCTTCGCCCATGCGCGCTTTGTCAGCTCCCCAAGGGTAATTAGCTCCTCAATCTGTGCCGTATCGGTTGCATCCGCAAGACAGCCGGGGCGGCAGGCATCCCCAAGGCTCATGGTGATATCATATTCCCGACAGATATCCAGAATTTCATCATAATGCTCATAGAAGGGGTTTTCGTTTCCTGTCATTTCCATCCATGCAAACATGATGGAGCCGCCACGGGAAACAATGTTCATCAGACGCTTATTCTGCTTAAAGCGTGCCGCTGTTGCACGATTCATGCCGCAATGGATGGTCATAAAATCAACGCCGTCCTCTGCGTGCATCCGCACGATATCCAGCCATTCCTCTGCTGTGATTTGTGCCAGAGGCTTATGATAATACACAACGGCATCATAAATCGGCACGGTGCCGATCATAGCAGGGCAATCGGCGGTCAGCTTGCGGCGGAAGCTTCTGGTATCCCCGTAGGAGCTTAAATCCATAATCGCCTCTGCGCCCATTTCTACTGCGGAGCGTACCTTTTCATACTCCATATCCACGTCCTTCCAGTCGCGCGAAACGCCGAGGTTGACGTTGATTTTTGTTGTCAGCCTTGCGCCGACACCGCTGGGGTGCAGGGCTTTATGGTTCTTGTTGCAGGGAATAATAACCTGCCCCTTTGCAACCAGACTGCGGATTTCCTCCGCGTCCATGCGTTCCTTTTCCGCCACAATTTTCATCTGCGGTGTGATGATACCCTGTCTTGCCGCGTCCATCTGTGTTGTGTACATATTCGGTTCCTCCTTGTCCATGTCGCACCAAATTTTGCTGCGCTGCTGTTTTTCTGTGTCGGGCTGTGGTGCATGCAGCCTGCCGCAGAGGGAAGCAATCCTCACCCATGGACAATAAAAAAGCTGCACTATGCCAAAAACATAGCGCAGCTTCCTCGCGTCAACAGTATGTCCCTACGTTGGCATTATCCAAATCAGGTTATGGGTCAAAGCATGATAGCTTACTCTCAGCCTACTTACGCAAGCTCCCCTTTTTTGAAGTTTTTTTAATCATAACATCCTTGCTGCTGTCCGTCAAGGGCGGAGGATGTTCTTTTTTTCAAGCTTTTTTATCAGCCAGCGTTTTTATCAATCTACCTTTGCGGCAGGGCGGGGACGGTTTGTTAAAAGCACCCGCTCTACGCTCCAGTAGAAGTTTTCATCCCCGATGATTTTATGTAAATCGGAACGATCCATCATTTTCATTGCGTGGGTGGTCATACCGCAGATGGCAACGTCCACGCCTTTTTTGCGCAGACCCTCCACCAGCTCACGCAGGGTCTGTGCGCAGGAAATATCGATATTGGATACGCCTCTCATGGAGAACAGCACCGTATCGGAGCCCTCTACCTTTCCTGCGATATCCGCAACTGCCTGTGTGTTGGCGAAAATCATAGGGCCTGTGATATAAACAACCATTGCATTGCTGTAGCGTTCGCAAAGCACAGGATCGGTTACATGCATACGGTTCATGTCCACGCTTTCATAGTTGATTTCAATGAAGGACAGACGGGATACCAGAAATACCAGACCAATCAGCACGCCAATCAAAATGGCAACGGTCAGATCGAAGATGATGGTTGCAAACATGGTTGCGATAAATTCGAGCATCGCCCCCTTGAATTTATGGGAGAAGATATAGCGGATGGATTCCCATTCGTTCATTCTCCATGCTGTTACCATCAGCACCCCTGCCAGAGCCGCCAGAGGAATCTTGGACATGACGGGAGCCAGCAGGAACATGGAAATCAGAAGCCCAACGGCATGGAATACGCCGGTCAGTCTTGTTTTTGCGCCGGATTTGATGGCAACACTGGTACGCGCGATTGCCGCGGTTGCGGGGATGCCGCCGAAGAAGGGCAGCAGAATGTTCCCGACCCCCTGTGCAATCAGCTCTTGATTGGCATCCAGACGCACGCCTGTCATGCGCCCTGCGGATGCGCCGCAAAGCAGGCTTTCAATCATGCCCAGAATGGCAATGGAAAACGCAGGTGTGACCAGTGCGCCGATGGTTTTCAGATTCAGCGCGCCAAACAGCAGGCGGTTTTCGGGAATCAGTGTTTTGGGGATTTCCCCAACCACAGCAACATCCAGCTGCATGAAAATGGAAAACGCAGTGGTGAGGATGATGCTGACAAGAGAGGCAGGGACAACGGCGTTCCATTTTTTCGGAAAGAATACCATAAACAGAACCACGAACAGCCCCAGACCGACAGCGGTCAGATTGGGGGAGAAGCCAAGACGCGCATAGCTGAACAGCTTGCCGATGGCAGAGGTTCCCTCGGAATGTGTTCCGAAGAAATTGTCAACCTGTCCCAAGGCGATGATAACGGCGATACCGGAGGTAAAGCCTGTGATAACGGGGGCGGGGATGAAGGAGGTCAGCTTGCCCAGATGCAGAATCCCTGCCAGAAGCAGGATGATGCCTGCAATCAGCGTTGCGATAAATACGCCGTCCATCCCATAGGCTGCAACCAGAGACATCAGAATTGCCGCCATGGCACCCGTAGGCCCGGAAATCTGATAATAGCCGCCGGAAAGCAGGCTCATAATCAGCCCGGCAATGATGGCAGTGATTAGCCCCGATGCGGCATCCGCACCACTGCTGACACCGAAGGCAAGCGCCAGAGGCAGCGCAACGGCGGCAACCGTCAGACCTGCCATTAAGTCCTTTGTCAATGCGGCAGCATTATAGCCGCCAAATTCCTGTTTTAAACTGCTGATAAATTTACTCAGCATCACGAATTCCCCTTTCATACGATAACCCTTGAATTTTTGTGGAAAAGCTGCTTTTTCGGAAGAAAGCATGCTTGAATATCATAACAAAGCCGCAGAGACTTCTCAACCGTGAAAAGTGTAGATTTTTCCAACCCTTATTTGTGCAAATTTTGTGTTAAGATTTTACAGCTTGGCAAAGCATGAAAAAGCCCGTCCTACCCATAGGACGGGAATCCTGCTTTTTCTGTTATTTTCCTTCTGTGCTCAATCCTTGAAGGTAATCTGACCATCCTTGATGGCGGTAATGACAGCCAAAGAGTCTACATAATAGCCTGCATCCCGCAGCTTTTTGCTGCCGCCCTGAAATTCCTTTTCAATGACAGCTGCAATGCCGCAGACGGTGCCGCCTGCCTGCTCTACAAGGGAGCAAAGGCCCATGGCTGCCTCGCCGTGTGCAAGGAAATCATCGATAATGAGCACTCTGTCCTCGGGATTGAGGTACTGCTTGGATACGCGTGCAACAGAAACCGTACCCTTTGTGAAGGATTTTACCTCTGCGCCGTAAAAATCCTCTGTCATGGTGTTGGGCTGTGTTTTCTTTGCGAAAACCACAGGCACCAGATCAAAATATAATGCAGTGATGGCAGCAATGCCGATGCCGGAGGATTCGATAGTCAGAATCTTATTGATTCCCAGATGACCGAAACGGCGGCTGATTTCTTTCCCAATCGCCATAAAAAGACCAATATCCAACTGGTGATTCAAAAAAGAATCCACTTTTACAACTTCTGTACCTAATTCTGTACCGTCTTCGATAATTCTTCTCTTTAACAAATCCATGTTGCCGGCTCCTTCTCTAAAATTCCTGCTGCTCTCTCTCATTTTTGCAATGCTTTTGCTTTTTCTCAAGTATTCACTATTATACGGCGCGCATCCGGGGATGTAAACCGCTCTTTGCCGAAAACAGCCGGATTTTAGAGAGAATCGGGAATTTGAATAGAAAGTTTCCTTTTTTTCAAAAAGTTTTGGCGGATTTTCTGAGGAAAATACGGCTATTTTCGCTTTGCCGTTGCATCCAGCTCATCGGGCGTGTTTGCCATGCGGATGCGGTTGAGCACCTCCTGCCGCTCCTCAGTGGAGAGGGTGTAAAAGCGTTCCATGTCCGCGCCGTTATGCAGAATCAGCTGGCGCACCTCCTGCGGCAGGGTGTCCCATTTGCGAAGCCAATCCATGTGTCATTCCTCCTTTGTGGTTCTGTTTTCTATTTAATATGAAAGAATTTTGGCTTTTCATGCGGAAAAAACGTGGACAGAAAAAGGAATTTCAGGAAAAAAAGCGAAATTAAATTAAAGAAGCAGATATCTAAGGAGGAATGTGACATGGCTTTTTTTGATAGATTGAATGAAATGGCAAAAACGGTATCCGAAAAGACAAATGACAGCTTGGAAATCAATAAGCTGATTGGGGAGATTAACCTGACAAAGGGCAATATTCAGTCCTTCCAGAGAGAGCTGGGCGAGCATTTCTGGGCGAAATTTGTCACAGGGGAGCAGTTTGATGATGAGGCAATGATGATTTGCGATAAAATCGTAGCCGCGCAGGATAAAATTCATGACATGGAAGCGCAGATTGCGCAAATCAAAGCCGAAGGCGAGGCAAGAAAGGCAGAGCGTGAAGCGGAACGCGCAGAACGCAAGGCGGCAGAAAAGGCGGCGGAGGCGGAGCAGGCGGCAGAAAGGGCGGGCATTGAAAAGGAGCCTGTGCCTGTCTGCACGGAATGCGGCGCGGTGCTTGCCGAGGGACAGAAATTCTGCGGTGAATGTGGCAAGCCGGTAGAAAAATAAAATAAAAGCAACAAGGCTTTTTTGAAGCAGGGGCTTTTCGCATCGAGAGGGGAAGGCAGGTGAAGGCACATGACGGAAACAAAACAGAATAGCTTAGGCACAGAGCCAATCGGGCGGCTGCTGCTGAAATTCTCCGTTCCGACGGCGCTGACGCTGATGGTGAACTGCCTGTATAACATCGTAGACCAGATTTTCATCGGGCATGCGGTGGGCATCAAGGGCGTTGCCGCCACAAATGTGACCTTTCCCATCGGCATCATTGCGGCGGCGCTGGCACTTTTGATTGGGGATGGCTGTGCCGCAAACGTCAGCCTGCACCTTGGCAGAGGGGAGCAGGAGGAGGCAGACCGTACCTTTGCGAATGCGGTTATGCTTCTGTTTGGCGTAGGGATATTGCTTTCGGTGTTCGGGTGCATTTTCGCAAGGCAGCTTGTGGTATTTTTCGGGGCATCGCCCTCTGTTGTGGCGGAGGCGGTTCTGTATATGAGCATCATTCTTCTGGGACAGCCCTTCGGCATGTGCAATATGGCATTTACGGCAATTATCCGCGCGGATGGCAATCCGCAGTATATGATGCGCAGTATGATGATAGGTGCGGCATTAAATGTTGTGCTTGACCCCATTTTTATTTTTGTGTTCCGATGGGGGATTCAGGGCGCGGCATTGGCAACGATTATCGGGCAGATTGTTTCGGGGGTGATTGCACTGGCGTATCTTCCCCGTTTTTCGCATTTTGCCATTCGGAAAAAATATCTTCGCCTGAAATGGAGATTTATCGGGGATATTGTACGGCTTGGCTTTCCCAGCCTTTGCACACAGACCGCAACGGCGGCAACCCAGATTGTGATGAATAACCTCATGCGCAAATATGGTGCGGCAACGATTTACGGCAGCGAAATTGCGCTTTCCTGCTATGGCTTAATGATGAAAATTTATCAGATTGCACATGCAATGTTCGTTGGGCTTGCTTCGGGGACACAGCCGATTAACGGCTTTAATTTTGGCGCAAGGCAATATGAGAGGGTCAAGCAGACCATTCAGACTGCCGCAAAAATTTCCATCGGGATTTCTGTGCTGTGGTTTCTGGTGTTCCGCTATGGCGGCGGCTTTCTGGCGGCGCTTTTTGTGGAGGAGGAACCGCTCTATCAGGAATTTGCGGTGCATTGCTTCCGCTTGTATATGCTGGGCTTCTTTGTCTATGGACTGCCAAATGTGACGGCATCCTTCTTTCAGGCAATCGGCAGCCCTGTGAAATCTCTGATGGTTTCGCTTTCCCGACAGGTGATTTTCCTGATTCCGTTTGCACTCCTTCTTTCGGCGCATTTTGGGATGGATGGTGCGTTGGGCGCGGCTTCTGTTGCGGATGTACTGGCGTTTTTGCTTGCGGCTTTGCTCTTGAAAAGGGAGCTGCGCGGCTGGAAAAAGAAAAATATGATTGCATAGTCGAAATCCTGCTTCGACTCAAGGGCATCGGAGGTTTCCGATGTCTTTTTTTCTGCGTAGATTCATATTTATAAAGCACACCAAAAAACAGGGCGGTTATATCATGAGAGAAAACATAAAAACGGGGATAAAATATCTGGCTTTGTTCGGGATGTGCTTTTTGGGCGGCAGAAGCTTGGCGGCAGGGCAGACGGTGCGTGTTGACGGAGAAAAGCCTTGCAGACTGGCAATTCTGATTGATGATTTCGGCTATTGCGGCGCAGGGACAGAGGAAATGCTTGCGCTTTCCATCCCCTTTACGGCGGCGGTTATGCCCTTTTCCTCCTGCACGGCAGAGGATGCAGAGCGAGTGCGGCAGGCAGGCAAGGAAATTTTTATCCACATGCCGATGGAATCCCTCACGGGCAAGCGGGAATGGGTCGGCGAGAAGGGGATTTTTCGGGATATGGAAGATGCCGCCATTCGGGAGCGCGTGGAGGAAGCGTTTTCTGTTCTTCCGGATGCGGCAGGCATGAATAACCACATGGGCTCTGCTATTATGGAGGATGCACGCAGCCTTTCGGCGGTGATGGAGGTGCTAAAGGAAAAGGGCGTTCCCTTTGTAGACAGCATGACAACGGCGAAAAGCCTTGGGAAAGCCGTTGCCGCGGAAAAGGGCGTAGCCCTTCTGGAACGGGATGTGTTTCTGGACAGCACGGATTCTGTTGCGGTCGTCAAGGACAATCTGCGCAAGGCGGGAGAGGTCGCACTGGAAAAGGGGGATGCGATTGCCATTGGGCATGTCGGCCCCGAAGGCGGAAAAATTACGGCGCAGGCAATCAAAGAGGTTGCGCCGGAGCTGGAGCGGGCAGGCATTACCTTTGTGACCGTCAGTGAATTGGCAAAATGACAGCAGATGTGCTATACTGAATACATACAGTGAATAAAGGAGAGAAAAGCAGTGGCACATTGGAATTCCAGAGGACTGCGCGGCAGCAGCTTTGAAGAAATCATCAATTTCACAAATGAACGCTACAGACAGTCGGGTCTGGCATTATTCCAGAAAATCCCCACGCCCATCACCCCTGTGCGGATGGATGAGGAAACGCGGACGATTACCCTTGCGTATTTTGAAAAGCAGTCTACGGTTGATTATATCGGCGTGGCGCAGGGGATTCCCATTGCCTTTGATGCCAAGGAAACGGCAGGAAAAAGCCTGCCCTTGCAGAATATCCATGCACATCAGATGGCTTTTATGGAGGAATTTCGCCGCCAGCGGGGACTTTCCTTTCTTCTCGTACATTTTTCTGCGGCAGACGCATATTATCTTCTGCCGTTTGAAACACTGAAGATATATTGGGAAAATGCGGCAAGGGGCGGACGCAAATCGATTCCCCTTGCGGCGTTTGAGGAAAAATACAGCATCCGGCAGACGGGCAATCTCCTGCATTATCTGGAGGCGGTCAGCCTGTATCTGGAGGAAACGGAAAAGCAAGGAAGTGAGGAATCATGCTGAAAAAATCGGCAGTAGAAAATATACTGGCAGCGGCACTGGAAAGCGGTGCCGATTTTGCCGAGATTTACGCAGAGCGGACAAAGAGAAGCAGCATTGCTATGGTCAACGGCAAGGTGGAAACGGCACTGGGCGGCATGGATTACGGCGCAGGGGTGCGGCTGTTTTTCGGGAATCAGGCGATTTACGGCTTTACGAATGACCTTTCCGAGGAAAGCCTCATTCGCATTGCGAGGGAGGGCGCGGCGGCTCTGCGCGGCGACCGCATTTATGATATCTGCGGCTGGAAAAGGATGGCGGAGCGCTGCATCAACCCCATCCGCATTCTGCCGGAAAGCGTGTCCAAGCAGAGAAAGGCGGAGCAGCTCCGGCTGGCATCCGCGGCGGCAAGGGCATATCACGATGCCGTTACGCAGACAAGGGCAGGCTATCTTGAGGTGATGAAGCATGTGCTGGTTGCCAATTCCGAGGGCATCTGGGGCGAGGAGAACCGCACACGCAGCCGCTTTACCATTGAGGCAGTGGCATCCTCTGCGACGGAAAAGCAGAGTGGACATCTGGGGCCGGGCGGCTCTGAGGGGTATGAGCTGTTTGACCGCATCAATGTGGAGGATACCGCAAGGGAGGCGGCACGCATTGCCGTTACCATGCTTGGCGCAAAGCCCTGCCCTGCGGGGAAAATCCCTGTTGTAATTGATAACGGCTTTGGGGGTGTCATTTTCCATGAGGCCTGCGGACATGGTCTGGAGGCAACGGCGGTGGCAAGAAATGCGTCCGTTTTCGCAGGAAGACTGGGACAGCAGATTGCATCCCCTTTGGTGACGGCGCTGGATGATGGGACAATCCCCAATGGCTGGGGCTCTGCCGAAATGGATGACGAGGGCACGCCCACGGCAAAAAATATTCTGATTGAAAACGGAATTCTGCGGTCCTATCTGGTTGACCGCCTGAACAGCAGACGCATGCACACGGCAATTACCGGCTCCTCACGCAGACAGGATTACCGCTTTGCTCCCACCAGCCGTATGACGAATACCTTCATTGCCAACGGCAAAAGCACGCCGGAGGAAATCATCGCGAATACGAAATTTGGACTGTATGCAAAGCAGATGGGCGGCGGCAGCGTTGACCCTGCAACGGGTTCGTTTAACTTTGCCGTTCTGGAGGGCTATATGATTCGCAACGGAAGGATTGCTGAGCCGGTCAGAGGGGCAACCCTTATCGGCAAGGGCGCGGAGGTGCTGCGTGATATTGATATGGTCGGCAATAATCTGAAACGGGCGCAGGGGATGTGCGGCAGCAAGAGCGGCTCTATCCCGACCGATGTAGGGCAGCCTATGATTCGCGTCAGCAGTATGACTGTCGGCGGAAGGGGGTAAGCAGAATGGAACGGAAGGAATTTTTGGAAAAGGTGCTTGCCTACGGCAGACAGGCAGGCTTTGCGGACTGCGAGGTTTATTACCGCGGCGGCAAGGCGTTTGAGGTGCTGATTCTGGAGGGTGAGGTCAGCGATTATGAAAACAGCAGGGAGGAGGGTCTGGCGTTTCGCGGAAACATCAACGGGCGGACAGGCTATGCCTATACCGAGCAGCTGACAGAGGATGCCATTGCATATCTGGTAGAAACGGCGAAGGAAAATGCGGCGCTTCTTTCCCCGGAGGACTGCGAGGAGCTTTATGCAGGAGAGGAAAGCTACCCTGAGCTGGAGGGCGTGAATGCCGCTCTGGAGGAATTAAGGGTAGAGGAAAAAATCAACGCCGCCATGCGTATGGAAACAGCGGCACTGGCAGGTGCGGAGGAGGTTGCTTCTCTGGATTACTGCGCACTGGGTACATCTCTGGCGGAGGTTGTCATCCGCAACACCAGAGGTCTGGATGTTTCCTTTGCGAAGAATTTTGCGACGGCTTATGTTTCTGCGATTGCAAAAAAAGGCGGAGAAACCAAAACAGGCTCCTATTTCTGGAAGGCACAGGATTGGAATGATTTCAACCCTGAGGAAACGGGCAGAATGGCGGCAAAGCGTGCCGCATCCCATCTGGGGGCAGCGTCTGTGCCAAGCGGAAAATACGATGTGATTTTCGACGGCAGGGCGATGGTTTCTCTTTTGGGCGCGTTTGCAGGGGTATTCTTTGCGGAAAATGCGCAGAAGGGCTTCTCTCTTTTGCAGGGCAAAACGGGCGAAAAAATCGCATCCGAAAGGGTTACACTGCGGGATGATGCCCTGCTTTTGGGCGGCTATGGCACACAGCCCTTCGACAGTGAGGGCGTTTCGGGCAAAAATAAAGCCGTTATCGAAAACGGTGTGCTGAAAACCCTGCTTTATAACCGCAGGACAGCGAAAAAGGATGGCGTGGCATCCACAGGCAATGGCTTTAAGATGGGGCTGACAGGCTCTGTGAAAACTGCGCCCACAAATTTCTATCTGGCAAAGGGAATGCTTTCGCAGGAGGCTTTGCTTGCCCAAATGGGGGATGGTCTGCTGCTTACCAGCCTGATGGGACTGCATGCAGGCACAAATGCCGTTTCGGGCGATTTTTCCCTTTCGGCGGAGGGATTCCGTATCAAAGGCGGCAGAATTGACACGCCTGTGGAGCAGATTACCGTTGCAGGCAATTTTTATCAGCTTCTGGCAGAGGTGGAGGAAATTGCCGATGACTTATATTTCGGCTCCGGCGGTGTCGGCTCTCCGTCTGTTCTGGTGAGAGGACTGGCTATTGCGGGAAGCTAAAAAAAAGACCTAAGAGAGACGCTCTTAGGTCTTTTTTTATGTAGTCTTTGTAAGCTTATCCGTCTAATTTGTCGCAAAGGTCGTTGATTTGCTTGAGCAGCTTTTCCATATCCCGATTGGTGCCGCCCTTATTCAGATTGATAATCTGCTGCAGGCGTTTATTTGCCAGATCAAGCTGATTTGCCAGATACATCGCGCGCTTGCCGCCCTCGGAGGCTGCATGTCCCCTTGGCAGCTCCTTCGGTGCAACGGGGATTTTTACGCCCTCGGAAATCATCTGATTTGCCGCTAAATCAAAGCAGGCACCGCTGTAAGGCGCAAAGGCATTGTAGCCGTATTCTTCTTTTAAGCATTTTGTGAAGTCCTCGCAGACCAAATCCTCACCATGTACTACAAAAACGCGCTCCGGCTTCTTCTCGAAATGGTTCACCCAATTCAGAAGTCCCTTCTTATCCGCATGACCGCTGACCCCTGCCAGCTCCTCGATATGCGCGTTGACGGTAATTGTCTCGCCAAACAGGCGCACCTCTTTTTCACCCTCGATGATATTTCTGCCAAGTGTGCCGATTGCCTGATATCCAACGAAAAGAATCGTACACTCGGGCCGCCAGAGGTTATGCTTTAAATGATGGCGGATACGTCCTGCCTCACACATCCCCGATGCGGAGATGATAACCTTCGGGCTTTTATCGAAATTGATTGCCATGGAATCATCCGGCGTTACGGCAACCTCAAGACCCTGAAAGGTCAGCGGATTGATGCCCTTCTGTACTAATGCCATTGCGTCGGTGTCATAGCAGCCCAGATAGTTTTCCGCAAACACGCGCGTTGCTTCGATTGCAAGGGGGCTGTCCACATAAACCTTGAAGCCCTCATGCCCCCGCACCAGTCCTCTTTCCTTGATTTCGCGGATGAAATACAGCATTTCCTGCGTTCGCCCGACGGCAAAGGAGGGGATGACCAGATTGCCGCCGCGGTCAAAGGTCTGCTGAATCTGTCCGGCAAGCTCTGCCACATAATCGGGCGGCGCGGTATGGTAACGGTCGCCGTATGTACTTTCCATAATGACAAAATCCGCTTCGGTGGTATAACGGGGGTCATGGATGATGGGCTGATTGATATTGCCGATATCACCGGAGAATACGATTTTTTTCGATACGCCGTTTTCCGTCAGCCAGATTTCGATACTGGAGGAGCCGAGCAGATGCCCGACATCCGTAAAGCGGATTTTCACCCCTTCGCAGACCTCGATTTCCTTCATATAATCGCAGGGAACAAAATGCTCCATGACTGCCATCGCATCCTCTGTGGTATAAAGCGGCTCAAAGGGGGCTTTGCCGGCACGCTTATTTTTGCGGTTGCGCCACTGCGCTTCAAATTCCTGAATATGCGCACTGTCCAGAAGCATGATGCGGCAGAGGTCTGTGGTGGCCTCGGTGGCGTAAATCTGTCCCTGAAAGCCGTTTTTGTGAAGCAGAGGGAGTAGTCCAGAGTGGTCAATATGCGCGTGAGAAAGGAACACATAATCAATCCTTCCTGCCGCTACGGGGATTTCCTGATTTTCATAGGTATCCCGTCCCTGCTCCATGCCACAGTCCAAAAGGATGCTCTTGCCGCAGGCTTCGATATAATGGCAGCTGCCGGTTACCTCGTGGTCAGCACCTAAAAACATCAGTTTCATAGAGATCACTCCTCCTTGATTGCAGTATTTTTATGAAAAATGGACAAATGTCTTTTTGTAATTCCTACTGTTAGTATAGACCTTTTGCGTTCTGCTGACAAGTACCGTCTGAAAAACATCAATTTTCGTAAAAAACAGGAACGGTTTTGCCAAAATATGGCTCTGTTTTCATCTGGCAATACGTTGGAAATATGGTATAATAAATAAAATATATCAAGGAAACAAACACAAGCAAAAGGGAGGGAGACTATGCTCACAACCACAAAGCTTTATGATATTTTTCATATCGTCAACGGGGAACACAGCGACCCCCATACGGTGCTGGGGATGCACGAAATGGAGGAGGACGGCAGAAAAGCCGTTGTGGTGCGTGCCTTTTTGCCGAATGCGGCAGGCATTACCGTGATTGACTATGCAAATAAACGGAAAAAATACCCGATGGAGCGGCTGCATGCAGACGGCTTTTTTGAGGTGACGATTGCGGACAGGGAGGAATGGTTCCGCTATCAGCTGGAGTACACCGATGCGGACGGCAACACATGGCGCAGCTATGACCCCTATTCCTTCTCGCCGACCCTTTCTGAATTTGACCGACATCTTTTCGGCGCAGGGACGCATTATGAGATTTACGAAAAAATGGGCGGCAGGCTTATGACGCACGAGGGCGCAAGGGGGGCGGCATTTTCCGTCTGGGCACCCAATGCGAAGGCGGTCAGTGTAATCGGGGATTTCAACAACTGGGATGCGCGCAGAAGTCCCATGCGAAGGCTGGGCGAATCTGGCATCTGGGAGCTGTTTCTGCCTGCGGCGGCAGAGGGGGATAAGTATAAATTCCATGTGACGCAGTGTGATGGCAGGGTGGTTGATAAAACAGACCCCTACGGTGTGTATGCAGAGGTGCGCCCGAACAATGCATCTGTGCTGTATCCTCTGAAACGCTATAAATGGAAGGATCGCCGTTGGATGACGGCACGAAGGAAATATGATTTCAGGACTGCCCCCATGAATATCTATGAGGTGCATTTGGGCAGCTGGAAGCGGGCGGAGGGCGATCGTTTTCTAACCTATACCGAATTGGCGGAGCAGCTGATTCCCTATGTGAAGGAAATGGGCTATACGCATATCGAGATGCTGCCTGTGGAGGAGCATCCCTTTGACGGCAGCTGGGGCTATCAGGTGACGGGCTATTATGCCCCGACGAGCCGCTATGGCAGCCCGGACGAATTTAAGCAGTTTGTGGATGCCTGCCATCAGAACGGCATTTCCGTCATTCTGGACTGGGTGCCTGCGCATTTCCCGAAGGATGATTTTGCACTGGCACGCTTTGACGGCACGGCACTTTATGAGCACCAAGACCCCCGTCTGGGGGAGCATATCCAGTGGGGGACGTATATCTTCAATTACGGCAGAAAAGAGGTTGCGAATTTCCTGCTTGCAAATGCGCTCTATTGGATGGATATTTTCCATATAGACGGGCTGCGCGTGGACGCGGTGGCATCTCTTTTGCGGCTGGATTTCTGCAAGGAGGAGGGGCAGTGGCTCCCCAATGTATACGGCGGCAGTGAAAACCTTGAGGCAATCGAATTTCTCAAGCACATGAATTCCGTCATTGCCGAGAGGGAGCCGGGCGCACTCATGATTGCGGAGGACAGCACCGCATGGCCCGGTGTGACGAAGAAGGTTGATGAGGGCGGTCTTGGGTTCAGCCTGAAATGGAACATGGGTTGGATGAATGATTTTCTCTCCTATATCAAGCTTGACCCTATTTATCGGAAATATCATCAGAATAAGCTGACCTTCGGCATGGCATATCATTATGCGGAGAATTTTGTGCTGGTGCTTTCGCATGATGAGGTGGTACATACAAAATCCTCGATGATTGGGAAAATGCCGGGGGATGTTTGGCAGAGCTTTGCGAATTTGCGCCTTTCCTATGGCTTCATGATGGGGCATCCGGGGAAAAAGCTGCTGTTTATGGGCGGTGAATTTGCGCAGTACAGCGAATGGAGCGAGGCACGCTCTCTGGATTGGCATCTGCTGCAATATGCCGACCATCAGGAAATGCAGGCGTATGTGAAGGAGCTGAATCACCTTTACACAGAGGAGCCTGCCTTCTGGGCGGAGGATTTCGACCCGAACGGCTTCCAATGGATTGAATGTGACGATGCGGAAAGCTCGATTGTTTCCTTTGTGCGCCGCAGTAAGGAAAAGGAACTGGTTTTCCTCTGCAATTTTACACCGGTGGTGCATCGTGGGTTTTCGCTCGGCGTGCCGCAGGAGGGTGTTTATCATGAACGGCTGAACAGCGATGCCGCACGCTTCGGCGGCAGTGATGTCATCAACGCCGTACCGCTGCAGAGCAAGGCGGAGCCGGCAGGCCGCTGTCCGTTTCGGGTAGAGCTGGATGTGCCGCCTCTGGGGATGGTCATTCTGGAGCGGGAGCAGCCGAAGAAGCAGCCGCGGACAAAAAAGCCTAAGACGAGGACAGCGGCAAATGGTACAAAAACAGATGCAAAACGGAAGCATCCCGAAAAAAATACGGAAAAAACCGCAAAACAGGCAGATTTGCCATGATTTTTCTTGAGAATTTCTCTTAGTTCTTATTGACGTTGCGCGAGTTTTTGTGTATAATTCTTAAATGTATGGTAAAAAAAGGCGTAAAAGCACCTTTCTTGCCATCAACGAATCTCGCACTGGGAGGGAGGGAAATTCATGTCAGAGGTAAAAGTTAAAGAAAATGAATCCTTGGACAGCGCACTGCGTCGTTTTAAAAGAACATGTGCCAGAGATGGTATCATGGGCGAAGTACGCAAAAGAGAGCATTATGACAAACCCAGCGTAAAACGCAAAAAGAAATCCGAAGCCGCTAGAAAACGTAAATTCAGATAATCGTATGAAAGCGTTTTCCGTGGCTGTCAACAAAATGACTGCTTGCAGGCATTTTTGAGCAGACACGAGAAAACCTGAGTTGATGAGTAAAACGAAGTTTTACGAATTGCTTTCATGGTTTGATAAATTTTACGAAGTTTTACGAAGCGAAAAGGGATGATTATATGTCATTAAAAGAGCAGCTTTTTGCAGATTTGAAAACTGCTATGAAAGAAAAGGATACCATCAAGAAGGATACGATTCAGCTGATTCGTTCCGGTGTTCTGCAGATCGAAAAGGATAACAAGGTTGAGCTGGATGATGAAGGTGTCATCGAGGTTATCTCCAAGCAGCTGAAAAGCAGAAGGGATTCCCTGCCCGACTATGAAAAAAGCGGCAGACAGGATCTGATCGAAAAACTCAATAAAGAGATCGAAGTTTTGTTAAGTTACCTTCCAGAGCAGTTAAGCGAGGATGAAATTCAGAAGATTGTTGAAGACGCCATCGCACAGACCGGAGCCTCTACCATTAAGGATATGGGCAAAGTCATGGGTATCGTGACAGCCAAGGCAAAAGGTCGCGCAGATATGAAAATTGTCGGCGGTCTTGTGAAAAAAATGCTCCAAGGCAAGTAATAATCGAAACCATAGGGTCACAGGCGATTGCCTGTGACCCTTTTACGTTGAAGGGGGAAAGGCTATGAAATTCAGAAAAATGATGGGCGTAACGGCGGCTTTTTTGTGCGTGGCACTGGCTTTATCCGGCTGCGGCAGCACAGACGAAACGGCATATCGCATCGGCATTGTTCAGCAGGATGAACATTCTTCTCTGGATGCGGCAACGCAGGGCTTTGAGGACAAGCTGATGGAGCTGCTGGGAGAAGAAAATGTCACCTTCGATTATCAGAACGCGCAGGGCGAACAGGCAAACAGCACCACCATTGCTACGAAATTTGTTTCCGATGGCTGCGATTTGATTCTGGCAAACGGCACAACGGCTTTGCAGTCTGCGGCAGCGGCAACGGCGGATATCCCTATTGTGGGTACATCCGTAACGGATTATATCGCGGCAGGTGCAGTAAATTCCAATGAAAAGCCCGGCACAAATGTCACAGGTGTTTCCGATTTGGGCGAAATCAAGGCACAGGTGGATGTGCTGCTTACATTCTGCGAGCCAGATACGAAGATTGCGGTGGTTTACTGCTCCGCAGAGCCTAACTCCATCTATCAGGCGGAGCGTGCGGAAAGATATCTGAAGCGGCTCAAACGGGACTGCGCTATCTACACCGTTGCGGATTCCAATGATGTGCAGGCGGTGCTGACAAAGGCGGTGCAGGAATGTGGCGCTATCTTCATCCCGACCGACAACACCATGGCGAACAGTATGGAAATCGTAAAAAATATCACGATTCCGGCAGGTGTGCCTACCTTTGCAGGGGCGGAATATATGAGCCGCATCGGTGCGCTGGCTACGCTTTCCGTTCGTTATTATGACCTGGGGGTGAAGGCGGCGGAAATGGCGTATAATATTCTGGTAAACGGCACAAAGCCTGCCGAACTGCCAATCGCGTTTGTTTCCGACGGCGCGACACCGAAGTATAATGCGGAAATCGCAAGAGCTTTGGGCATCACTCCTCCTGCCGATATGGAAGCACTGGAGGAAACGATGGAATAACCTTCCCCTTCGCAGAGGATGAAAGCGCCTGTATCGAAGAAACAGTTTTTTCGATACACTTAATCGAAAAATTAGATTTGCTGTTGACAATCAAAACAGGGATGCTATAATTCATTTTGCGATGAAATTATATGTCGAAATCAGACATGAAAAAAATCAAAGAGGGAGAGGGTAGATTATGAAAATGAAAAAAGTAACAGGCCTTCTGGCTATGACCGTAGCGGCAGTAATGGCAATGACAGGCTGCGGCGGCAATGATGCGGCAGATGACAGCGCAGGGAATAAGGTATATCACATCGGCATTATTCAGCAGATGGAGCACGGTTCTCTGGATCAGGCAACAAAGGGCTTTGAGGATAAGCTGACAGAGCTTCTGGGTGAGGATAATGTGGAATTTGACTACCAGAATGCACAGGGGGAGCAGGCAAACTGCACCACCATTTCCACGAAATTTGTTTCCGACGGCTGTGACCTGATTATGGCAAACGCAACCACAGCATTGCAGACAGCAGCGGCAGCAACCTCCGATATCCCCATCGTCGGCACCTCCGTTACAGATTATGTGACAGCAGGCGTGGTAGAATCCAATGAAGCACCCGGCAAAAATGTTACAGGTGTTTCCGATCTGGCTTCCGTCGAAAAGCAGATTGATGTGCTGATGCAGTTCTGCGATAAGGAAAACACAAAGGTTGCAGTGGTTTACTGCTCCGCAGAGCCAAACTCTACCTATCAGGCAGATCTGGCAAAGAAATATCTGGATGAACAGAAGATTCCTTATGCAATCTACACCGCAGCAGATTCTAACGAAATTCAGGCGGTTGTGACAAAGGCAGTTGCAGACTGCAACGCAATGTATATCCCTACCGATAACACATTTGCAAACAATATGGAAATCGTAAAGAATATCGCAGTTCCTGCACGCGTGCCCACTGTTACAGGTGCGGAAGCAATGTGCGAGGTTGGCGCATTGGCAACATTGTCTATCAGCTACTATGATCTGGGCGCAAAGGCTGCCGAAATGGCTTATGATATTTTGGTGAACGGGAAGAAGCCTGCGGAAATGCCCATTGAATATCTGACAGATGGGCTGGTTCCCAAATATAATGCAGATATCGCAGAGGCATTGGGTGTTACAATCCCCGAAGGGATGGAGCCGGTTGCTTAAGCGAAAGACCTGCGGTTTGATTTGAATTAAATACAGGAATAAGCGAAGCACATGCTTCGCTTATTCCTGTAAAAAAAGAAAGCATAGAAAGAGGTATATTTATGAATATTATGGCATTGCTCAATGCCCTTCCGGGCTCCATCGCCCAAGGGCTGATTTGGGGTGTTTTTGCCATCGGCGTTTACATCACCTTTAAGGTATTGGATTTTGCGGATATGACCGTAGACGGCAGCATTGCGACAGGCGGCTCCGTTGCAGTTATGATGATGCTTTCCGGGCATAATGTAGCGGTTGCTCTGGTAGCGGCTACGATTGTCGGCATGCTGGCAGGCATGGTAACAGGTATCTTCCATGTGGCTTTGGGTATCCCCGGTATTCTGGCAGGTATCCTGTCCCAGCTGGGTCTGTATTCTGTCAATATGCGTATTTTGGGTAAATCCAATCAGGCAATCAGCGTAGATAAATATAATCTGATTCTCAGCCTGAGAGATATCCATGGTGCAATCATTGTTTCCGCGATTTTCTGTATTGTAGTCATCGCGCTGATGTATGGCTTCTTCGGTACAGAAATGGGTCGTGCCTTCCGTGCAACGGGCAATAATGAAAAAATGGCGCGCGCACAGGGCATCAATACCAATACAATGAAGGTTCTGGGGCTTATGGTATCCAATGGTCTGGTTGCGCTTGCAGGCGGTCTGTATGCGCAGTATCAGGGCAATGCAGACGTAAACATGGGGCGTGGTGCCATCGTTATCGGTCTGGCATCCGTTATCATTGCGGGCGTTGTATTCAAGAGATTTGATTATAACTATGCACTGCGTATGCTTGGCGTTGTCGGCGGTGCAATCCTGTATTATATCGTTATCGCAGTGGTGCTGTGGCTTGGTCTGGAAACCACCGACCTGAAGCTGATCAGTGCTTTGATTGTAGCGGCATTCCTTGCTTTGCCCCACCTGAAGGGCAAATATGCTGCCAGCCATGTAAAGAGAGGAGGCGGCAAGAATGCTTGAGCTGAAAAATATTTATAAAACCTTCAATCCAGGTTCTATCAATGAAAAAAGAGCCTTAAACGGCATCAATCTGACGCTGGAGGATGGCGACTTTGTTACCATCATCGGCGGCAACGGTGCAGGGAAATCCACCATGCTGAATGCCATTGCGGGCGTTTGGCCTGTAGACAGCGGCTCTGTTATCATTGACGGCGAGGATATCACAAAGCTGCCCGAACACAAAAGAGCAAAATATCTGGGGCGCGTATTCCAGGACCCCATGAACGGGACAGCTGCCGATATGGAAATCGAAGAAAATCTGGCTGTGGCAAAACGCCGCGGGCAGACCCGTACCCTCAGATGGGGGATTACAAAAAAAGAGAGAGAAGAATATGTTGAGCTGCTGAAGCCACTGGATTTGGGGCTGGAAACCCGTCTGCGCGCAAAGGTAGGTCTGCTTTCCGGCGGGCAGAGACAGGCACTGACCCTTCTGATGGCAACGCTGAAAAAGCCCAAGCTGCTCCTGCTCGATGAGCATACCGCGGCACTGGACCCTAAAACAGCGGCGAAGGTTCTGGAGCTTTCCGATAAGATTATTGCGGAGCATAACCTGACTGCGCTGATGGTAACGCATAACATGAAGGATGCCATTGTGCATGGCAACCGTCTGATTATGATGTGGGACGGCAAGATTATTCTGGACATCAAGGGAGAGGAAAAGAAAAACCTGACCGTTGATGACCTGCTGCATCAGTTCACCGTTGCCAGCGGCAAGGAATTTGCAAACGACCGTGCTTTGCTCGGCTGATTTGAAAACAGAAAAAACAAAAAGGACACTCTATAGGATGTGTCCTTTTTTTGTGCGCGGACGGTGGATACAGGTATACAAAATACTTGCAAAAAAGGGAGGATTATGCTTGACATTGAAGATTTGAGTGCTATAATGACTTTAACAGTGTGACGCGGATATGCGTGCATGTAATAAAGCAAAACCCGAAAGGGGAAACTGAGGAAAAAGGGAGAGATTCTTATGAAAAAATGGATGAAAATGACAGCCACAATGATGGTTGCAGCAATGGCATTGACAGCCTGCGGCGGCAATGATGCGGCAGACGATTCCGCTGATGCAGGCGAAACATATACAGTCGGCATCATTCAGCAGCTGGAGCACCCTGCATTGGATCAGGCAACAAAGGGCTTTGAGGATAAGCTGACAGAGCTTCTGGGCGATAAGGTAAAATTCGATTATCAGAACGCACAGGGCGAGCAGACAAACTGCACCACGATTGCAACAAAATTTGTTTCCAATGATGTTGATTTGATTATGGCAAACGCAACCACAGCTTTGCAGGCGGCAGCAGCGGCAACAGGGGATATTCCTATCGTTGGTACCTCCGTAACAGACTATAAAACAGCAGGCGTGGTTGATTCCAATGAAAAGCCCGGCAGAAATGTAACCGGTGTTTCCGATCTGGCACCCGTTGATCAGCAGATTCAGCTGCTCATGAAGCTGGTTCCCGATACAAAGAAGGTTGGCATCGTATACTGCTCTGCAGAACCCAACTCTGCATATCAGGCGAAGCTGGCAGAGGCTGAGCTGGATAAGGAAGGCATTGCATGGGCTGAATTTACAGCAGCAGATTCCAACGAGGTACAGTCTGTTGTAACAAAGGCAGTCGGCGAATGTGATGCACTGTATATCCCTACAGACAACACCATCGCAAATAACACAGAAATCGTAAAGAACGTAGCGGTTCCCGCAGGGATTCCTGTTGTAACCGGTGAAGAAGGCATGTGCAGCGGCTGTGGTCTGGCAACTCTGTCCATCAGCTACTATGATTTGGGCGTAAAGGCAGCGGAAATGGCTTATGAAATTCTGACAAACGGCGCAGATCCCGCACAGATGGCAATCGGCTATGTAACTGATGGCATCACAGAAAAATACAATGCTGACATCGCAGAAGCACTGAATATCACCATTCCCGAGGATATGGTAGCAATCGAAAACTAAAGAGCAGCAATCAAAAATGAAGCAGTTCCTCTCACATGAGAGTTCCTCTGAAAAAAATGAATGCGCACAGCGAAAAGGCGGAGCAAAGGCTCTGCCTTTTTGCATGCAGAAAAGCATGTAGAAAATTCTAGTTTATCCCCTGCTTGCATAAAGTGAATAAATGAGGTGATGGCATGGGATTTCGTAGGAATATGACAGAGGCACTGGAGCTGCCGAAGGAAATACTGCTGCATCTGCCGCTGATTTCCTTTATCGGACAGGAGGAGGTTACGATAGAAAATTATAAGGGGATTCTGGAATACAGCGAGGAGACGGTGCGCATCGGCACGGCGGCAGGGGTTCTGCGGCTGGAGGGGCAGGGGCTTTGCCTGAAGCAGCTTTCGGCGGAGTGCATGGTGGTGACGGGCAGAGTGGAAAAAATGGAATTTCTGCAATGAGCATCCGGGCAGGACATTGGGGGGAGGATTTTGTTCCTAGCGTTATGGTATTATTTATGTGGATATGTTAAAATAAGGGTGAAAGGCTTTTCGGCGGAACGCTTTATGAATATGGCGGCGTATCGCGGTGTCTATCTATGGGAGGTGGCGCGCGAAGGTGCCAGCATGACGATGAAAGCAGCAGGAAACAGCCTGGAGCTTTTGCAGGCGTGTGCCGAAAAAACGGGCTGTGCGCTGGAGGTGCTTTCCTATGGCGGTCTGCCCGTTTTTCTGGGGCGATTTGGCAGGCGGCAGGTCTGGACGGCAGGGCTTTTGTGCTTTGCGGCAGGGCTGTATCTTCTGTCCTCGTTTGTCTGGGTAATGCGGATTGAAGGGAATGAACGCCTTTCCAAGGAGGAGCTTCTCTCCGCCTGCAGGGAAATGGGACTATACCCCGGTGTCCGGAAACGGAGTGTGGATACACAGGCTGTCACCAATGGACTTTTGGAGGACTTTGCGGACATTTCGTGGGTAAGCGTCGGGATTCACGGAACAGATGCGACCATCCGACTTGCGGAAACGATTGAAGGGGTCGAAATCATTGATAAGGAAACGCCCTGTGATATTGTTGCATCGACGGACGGTGTGATTTTGCAGATTACTGCGGAACGGGGAACCCCTTTGGTTGCCGCAGGGGATGTAGTGAAAAAGGGGGATGTGCTGATTTCCTCTGCGCTGACGATTGGCTTGGAGGGGGAGGAACAGCATACGGCATATACTGCGGCGGAAGGCACCGTAACGGCGCGCATCTGGCGGCGGCTGACTGAGGAGCTGCCCTTGCAGTATGAGGAAGCCGTCTATAGTGGTGAGGAAAGGAAAAACCACAGCCTTCTCTTTTCGGGAAGGGAATTGGATATCCTTCACCCCGACAGTGATGTGCAGTGGGAAAGAGAGCTGCTTTCCGAGAAAACCTTCGGTCTGGGAGATAGGAAGCTGCCCCTCACATGGCGGAGGGAGCGTTGGCGGGCATACGAAACGGTGCAGAAAACGCGCACCGCGGCGGAAGCAAAAACACTTCTGGAAGAAAAATTAAGAAAAAATGCAGAGAATTTATTGTCTCCTTACGGTACAATAGAGGATATACAAATCAGATATGAGGTTTACGCCAACAGTGTCCGCGCAGATGCGGAAATTACCATGGCGGAAAGAATAGAGGAGAAAAAGCAGAACATAGAAACAGAAAATCAGAACGAAGAAAAGGAGCAGGAAAACGCGAATGAGCTTTGAAAGAACCATACAGATGGAAAACCATATCATTCTGCCTGTATTTGGGCAGTTTGATGCAAATATCAAGAAAATCGAGAAGGCGTGCGGCGTGAGCATTGTCAATCGTGGGGATGATGTAAAGATTTCGGGCGAGGAAAGGGATGTCCATAAGGCTTGGAATATTCTCCATTCCCTTGTTGCTCTGGTGAAAAAGGGCGAGGAAATTACGGAGCAGAATCTGGAATATTTCATTTCCTCCGCGGAGGAAACCGACCTGCGTGAGCTGGAAAAAATGTATGATGATTTCATCTGCATTACCGTAAACGGCAGACCCTTAAAGCCCAAAACACTGGGGCAGAAAAAATATGTTGATTTAATCAAGAATAATACGATTGTGTTCGGCATTGGCCCTGCCGGTACAGGGAAAACCTATCTGGCAATGGCAATGGCGATTACTGCCTTTAAAAATAACGAGGTGAACCGCATTATCCTGACCCGTCCTGCCATTGAAGCGGGGGAAAAGCTGGGCTTTCTGCCCGGAGATTTGCAGCAGAAGGTAGACCCCTATCTGCGTCCCCTGTATGATGCGCTGTATGAAATCATGGGCGCGGAAAATTTCATGAAAAACATGGAAAAGGGTCTGATTGAGGTTGCCCCTCTGGCATATATGCGCGGACGCACGCTGGATAATGCGTTTATCGTTCTGGATGAAGCGCAGAATACGACACCGGAGCAGATGAAAATGTTTCTGACCCGTATCGGGTATGGCTCGAAGGCGGTTATTACGGGAGATGTGACGCAGATTGACCTGACGGAGGGCAAGCGCAGCGGCTTGATGGAGGCAACGCGAATTCTTTCCGGTATCGAGGGCATCGGGCAGATTACCCTGACGAATAAGGACGTTGTGCGTCATCCTCTGGTGCAGAAAATCATTCTGGCATACGAAAAGTTTGAAAACAGGAAACGAGGCGAGCAGGATGGCAAGAAGGAAAGACGAATCCCTCATAAATAACAGAAAGCAGAAAAAGGCGCGCAAGGTGATGTTTGCGGTTGCCTTTCTGCTGACGCTTCTCTGCATCGGCACAGGCTCCTATGTGCAGGAGCTGGATACCGTGCAGGTCGGCTCTGTGGCGGAAAAACGCTATGTTGCCGAAGCGGATGCGGTGGATGAGGTTGCGACCAATAAGCTCAAGGATGCGGCGGCGGACAGCGTTGCCCCTATTTATAAGCAGGATGCCGCGGTGGAGGAGGAAAGCAATGCCGAGGTGAAGGAGCTGTTTCAGGATTTGGAACAGATTCTTGCTAATTTAAAGGAGGGCGAAAGCTTTGTCGTGAAGGCGCAGGAGGCCCCCTGGAAGCTGCCGGTTGTGCTTTCCGAACGAGAGCTTAAGGCGTATCAGGCATTGGAAAAATCCAACCGCACTCTCTTTCAGGAGGATTGTCTGGTCACGATGAACAATCTCTATACCGAGGGCATTACCGCCGATGCGCTGGAGGAGGGCAGGCAGAAGGCAAACGAAGCCTTTGCGGCAACGGCATGGAATAAAGGCTTAAAGGAAATGGCAGGGGCGATTTTCGATGCGGCGATTACACCGAACCTTTTGCCCGATGAAGCGGCAATCGAAGCGGCGCGAGAGGAAAAGCGCGCAGAGGTTGCGGATGTGATGATCCGCAAAAACCAGAAAATTGTGGATGAGGGCGAAATCATCACGCAGGAGATTTATGACAGATTGGTGAGCCTGCATCTGGTCGGCGGTGCCGATTATAAGAGTAGTGTGCTGCCGCTTTTGGGGAGCTTTCTGCTGGTTGTGCTGCTGTTTGTTGCGCTGTACATCTTCTTCGCATGGGGCAGAGGGCAGTTTGTGCTGAAGCCCAATGAAGCGAAAATGCTCTTTACGATTTATGTGATTATGATACTGCTGCTGCGGCTGATGGGCGGCGCGGCTTATTTTACGCTGATTCCCCTTGGGCTGTTTGCCATGCTGACAAGCCTTCTGGTGGGGCGGCGCGTAGCATTGGTGATGAATACGCTGTTCTGCATCATCGGCTGCTTCATCTTCAATGGGGATGTGCAGTTTCTGATGTATTCCCTTCTGGTCGGCACCTTGGGTGCATTGCTCATCCAGAAAACGGAAAAGCGTCAGCGGATGGTCTGGGTGACTGTGGCGATGGCGGCGGTCAGCTTTGCGGCAATGTTTGGGGTAGGGCTGTTTTTTGAAAGCGGCTATTCCGCAGGACTTTTGTTAAAGTGCCTGTTTGCGGCGGTGATGGGACTGGTTTCCGTTGTGATTGCGGTGGGCAGCCTGCCCTTCTGGGAGGCAACCTTTGAGGCGAATACGCCCCTGCGTCTACTGGAGCTGACAAATCCGAATAATGAGCTGCTTCGTCGGCTGATGATTGAAGCACCGGGAACGTATCATCATAGCCTGATTGTGGCAAATCTGGCAGAGACGGCGGCGTATGAAATCGGCGCAAATACTGCTCTGGCAAGAGCAGGTGCATATTATCACGATATCGGCAAGCTGAAAAATCCGCAGATGTTTTCGGAAAATCAGGCGGGCTATAATCCCCATGATGACCTTGCACCCGAAACGAGTGCGAAAATCATTACACAGCACCCGAAGGACGGTGTGGAAATGGGGAGGGCACACGGTCTGCCAAATGTCATTCTGGATGTCATTCGGGAGCATCATGGGACAAGCCTTGTGAAGTTTTTCTATTTTAAGGCGCTCAAGCTTTATGGTGCGGATAACGTGAACGAAGCGGATTACCGCTATCAGGGCGTGATTCCGAGCACGAGGGAATCTGCGGTTGTCATGCTTGCGGATACGGTAGAAGCGGCGGTGCGCTCCATGCTTGGCAGCGGAAAAACACTGGCAGAAGCGGAAAGCGTTATTAAAACGCTCATCAAGGACAAGCTGGATGATGGACAGCTGAACAACAGCGGCTTAGGGATTCATGAGCTGGAAATCATCCGCAGAGCATTTTTGAAGGTATTCCAGGGGATGTACCACGAGAGAGTGGCGTATCCCAAGCAGGAAGAAATCAATGCGGCGGCGAAGAAGGGCGCAGAGGAAAGCAAGGCGGAAGAAAAGAAAGAAAAAAGAGAAGAAGAAAGAGAAGAAAAAAGAGAGGAAGAAAGCAGTGAATTTACTGATTGACAACAGAACGGACGAGCCATTGACGGCGGAGCTGGAGGATGCCATCCGCAGGGCGGCGGCAGAAGCCCTGCGATACGAAGAATTTGACGAGGACTGCGAAATCAGCGTTTCCATTGTGGATAACGAGGAAATCCGCGAGATTAACCGCCAGTTCAGAAGCATTGACAGAGCAACGGATGTGCTCAGCTTTCCCATGCTGACGTTTGCGGAGGGGGAAGAAGCAGAGGTCAACGAGAATGACGAAATCGTTCTGGGGGATATTATTATTTCTCTGGAGCGTGCGAAGGAGCAGGCGGAGGAATACGGACATTCTCTGAAACGGGAGATTGCGTTTCTGACGGCGCACAGCATGCTGCATCTTTTAGGCTACGACCACATGGAGCCGGAGGAGGAAGCGGAGATGTTCCGCCGCCAGAAGGAGATTTTATTACAGGCAGGCTTTCCGAGGAAGTAAAAGTGCTTGAAGCCGCCCTTGCATAGAAAAAACTTTTCAGAACAGAGACGCAGGCTAAACAGTTCTGAAAAGTATTTTCTATCGGGCGGAATGATTTTCGGGCGGCGGCTTGTTGAAAAAACTTTTTCTCATTGGAAAAAGCAATGAATGCCGAAGAGAAACGGCGCCGCCGCAGGCGGCTTTGCGGAGCAAAGTTCTGACAGCGTTTTTAAATCTTCAAAAAAGTATTTTCTGCCGGATGGCAGGCAGCAAAGGAGGGATTCCTTTATGACAGACGAAGCATTGATTTTACAGGCGAAGGATGCGATGAAAAATGCCTACGCGCCCTATTCCGGATTCCGGGTCGGGGCGGCGCTTTTAGCGAAGGATGGGGCGGTTTTCAAGGGCTGCAACGTTGAAAATGCGTCCTATGGAGCAACGAACTGTGCCGAACGGACAGCCGTTTTCAAGGCGGTTTCCGAGGGGCATCGGGAGTTTGAGAAAATCGCAATCGTGGCAAGCAGTGGGGACTATGCCTCTCCCTGCGGCATTTGCAGGCAGGTTTTAGCGGAATTTATGCCCGAAGGCAAAGTCCTGCTTTACAGCGAGGAAAAGGGCATGGTAACATATACAGTCAGAGAGCTGCTCCCGATGGGCTTTCGCAAGGAGGATATTCGGTAAGGAGGAATCCCAATGGAAAAAATGGATTTTTATGTATATCTTTCCCCGAAAGAGGCGGCGGAGAAGGTCAAGGAGGCAGTGACAGCCGGCTTATATTCGGGAGAAATTCTGGATGAATATGTGCGAATCCTGCCGAATGGCAAGGAAATCATCATGGTTTTATTCGAGAAATATTATATGCGCTCCGGCAACAGAGCCACGCTGACCTTTCTGGCGGATAATCTGGAGGAGCACACGAGGGTGCATCTTTCTGCCGGCGGTGGCGGTCAAGGGGTGATTTTCCGATTTGACTGGGGCGCAGGTGCAAGCTTCAGCACTTCGGCGCGGGACGCTTTAGCGGAATATATTTGTAAGTAAGAGTTTGAGGTGGAAGGCATGGCGGAAAAAAGCTGGGAAATTTTAGAGGGCGCGTGCCATTCCTGCAAAAAATGCAGGCTATGGGAAATGCGCACCAATGTTGTCATTGGCAAGGGCAGCCGCAATGCGGATATTCTGTTCATCGGGGAGGGCCCCGGTCAGCAGGAGGATTTGCAGGGCGTACCCTTTGTAGGCCCTGCGGGACAATTATTGGATAAAATGCTGGCAAGTGTCGGACTTTCCTTAGAGGATGCCTATATTGCCAATGTGGTCAAGTGTCGTCCGCCCGGCAACCGTGACCCCCATGATGATGAAAAGGAGGCATGTCTGAATTATCTCAGATATCAGCTGATGCTGATTCAGCCGAAAATCATCGTTTGTCTGGGGCGTATTGCCGCCACAACGATTATCGACCCCGAATTTCGCATTACACGCCAGAGAGGGCAGTGGTTTGAGCGAAAGGGGTATCATATCATAGCAACCTATCATCCCTCTGCACTGCTCAGGGATGCCACAAAAAAACGTCCTGCATGGGAGGATATGCAGGCGATTCGTGCCAAGTGGGACGAGTTGAAGGAACATGGAAAGAGAATTTAGGAGGAAAAAACATGAACGGCATTGACGCTTTGAAGGCAAAATTTGCAGATGTGGAACTGAAGGCAAACGCAAGAACCATGGAAGAGGTGGTTGCCTATATCGAGGAAAACTGGGGCGCATTTCGTGTGAAGATCACAGAAAGCGAGCTGATGGCGCATTATAAGGCTGCCTGCGAATTTGCAAAAATGATGGGAAAGGATGTAACCGATTTTCAGGATGATATCAGAAGATATCGCCTGCCCAATACCAACAAAATCCACGTTGTTCTGGGGATGAATTCCGAATATATGACAGCCGAAAACGGCATGAAATATTATCAGGCGCTGTGTCTGATTAAGGGGCTGTCGCAGGAGGATATTGATACCAAAAACGAAAGATGGCTGCAATATGTGCTTCTTTTGGATATGGCGAAGGATTGGGAGAAAAAGGATGAAATCTTCCTGGCAGAGCAGAAGGAAATGCTGAAGGAAAGAGGGGTAGAAACAGAATGAAAAAATTTCACTCCGGCTTTGTTGCATTGATCGGCAGACCGAATGTCGGCAAATCCACGCTGATGAACTGCCTGATCGGGGAGAAGATTGCCATTACCTCGCATAAGCCGCAGACCACAAGAAATAAGATTACCTCCATTCTGACGAAGGATGATTTTCAGTGTGTTTTTCTGGATACCCCCGGTATTCATAAGCCGAAATCCAAGCTGGGCGAATATATGATGCGTTCTGCGGAAACAACCTTTAATGAGGTGGATCTGGTGCTGATGCTCATTGAACCCACCACAGAGGTGCAGACAATGGATGAATACGTTCTGGAACGCATCAAAAATGTAAAAACACCCGTTGTACTGGTTATCAATAAAATCGACACCGTAGAACGGGAAGCACTGCTGGAGGTGATTTCCGTTTACAGCAAGGCATATCCCTTTGCGGAGGTGGTGCCGATTTCTGCCATGAAGGACAGAAATACAGGCGAGCTGCTGGAGGTAATTCGGAAATATCTGCCGGAGGGCCCGCAGTATTTTCCTGCGGATATGGTGACGGATCAGCCCGAGCGTCAGATTGCGTCGGAGATTATCCGCGAAAAGGCGTTGTATTTGTTGCAGGATGAGGTGCCGCATGGGATTGCGGTGGAGATTATGTCCATGAAGAAGCGTCCCGATAAGGATATTGTGGATGTGCAGGCAACCATTTATTGCGAGAGGGATTCGCATAAGGGCATTATCATCGGCAAGCAGGGGGCGATGCTCAAGCGCATTGGCTCCACCGCACGCTATGATATGCAGAGACTGCTTGGCTCGCCTATTTATTTACAGCTTTGGGTGAAGGTGAAGAAGGACTGGCGCGACAGTGATTTCCTGCTGAAAAACTTCGGCTACGACAAGAAGAATATTTAAGACCTTGGGGGAAGACCTTGGGGACTTTGCCCCCAACACCCCCACAAGGGCATCATGCCCTTGACCTGATTTTTCGCACAAACGATGTTTGTGCGAAGGTATAAGGGTCCTAGGGAAATTATTTCCCTAGTGGGGTTTGGGGTGAAACCCCAAAAAGGGTTCTGATATGGTAGGAATTTTATAGTATGGGCGGTTTTCTTTCTCCATATCCTATTCCCGAAAGGGGATGTGCTGTATGAACGAAAGAGAACACTGGCAGAGATTTTTGCAGACAGGACAGGTGGCGGATTATCTGCGCTACCGCAGACAGGCGGAAAAGGAATCGCAAAATCCGCGCCGCCGTATAGAGGAAGCATCAAGGTATAAGCATTTTTATTAAGCATTTTTTCAGTGCTTTAGGAAGGAAACGAGGTCGGCTATGGGAACGGAAAAGCTGCGCGGCATTGTCCTGCGTGAGCAGGCAAAGGGCGAGAGCAATAAGCAGATTGTGCTTCTGGCGCAGGGCGTGGGTCGTGTGCTGCTTTCTGCCCGCGGTGCCAGAAGGGTGAAAAGTAAGCTTCTGGCGGCAACGCAGCTGTTCTGCTATGCCGATTTTGTGGTCTATGAGGGTAAGGGCTTTTATTCCGTCACACAGGCAGAGCTGCAAAATAGCTTTTACGGTCTGCGGCTGGATATGGATAAGTTCTCCGAGGCCATGTATCTGGCAGAGCTGACGGAGCGCAGCTGCCCTGCCGGTATGGAGCAGGATGCCGTGCTGGAGCTTTTGTATTATGCCTTTCTTGTGATGGATAGGGGGATTCTGCCGCCGAAGCTGATTTCCCGTATCTTTGAATTAAAGCTTTTGCAGCTGAATGGGCTCTTTGCGTCAGATGTATGTCATATCTGCGGCGAAGGCGAGGGGACACTCTATTTTGATGGCAGGATGGGTGCGTTTTACTGTGAAAAGCACCGCACAGAGGATAGCATTTTTGTTCCGGATGCCGTCCGAAGGGCGGTTCGGTTTGTGCTGGAAAGAGAGAGCCGCGCGGCGTTTGGCTTTCAGCTTTCCGCCGAAGCACTCGAACAGCTGACCTTTATCCTGCGGAAATATATGGAGGTTCACATGGGCATAAGGCTGAAAACACGCGATTTTTTTGAACAGTGAATAAAGTATCGTACATTTTTTGTCTATTCCTTTGCAGAAAGGCGGAAAAATACATGGATTTAAGTGCAATTTTTTGCCTTGACAGAAAAAGAGAAAAGCGTTATCATAAACCACAAGTTAATCATTACTGCGATGAAGAAGAGGAGTATCTGCGGAGCATTTGCAGAGAGCTGTCGGTTGGTGTGAGGCAGCGGTGCGAAACAGAGAAGGGCACTTTGGAGCAGTGTCACAAGAGAGGGTTGATGCGTTGGCATCAATCAACGAGGGTGGAACCGCGGAAGATTTTAAGAGCTTTCGTCCCTTGCTGAACAGCGAGGAGACGGGAGCTTTTCTAGTTTCTATTCGTCCCTTGCAAGATACATTGGTTGTTCTATCTGAAATCAGACAGCGTTTGATTTCGTATAGGGTCAAGGGGCTGATCCCCTTGCAGGGTGTGTGGGACAGCGTCCCACAGAAATAAGGAGGAATTCAAATGGCAGTAGAATCTATGGAAAAAATCGTAGCATTGGCAAAAAACAGAGGCTTTGTTTACCCCGGTTCCGAAATTTACGGCGGTCTGGCAAACACATGGGATTATGGCCCTCTGGGTGTAGAGCTGAAAAACAACATGAAAAAAGCATGGTGGAAGAAATTTATTCAGGAAAACCCCAAGAATGTCGGCGTTGACTGTGCAATCCTGATGAACCCCCAGACATGGGTGGCATCCGGTCACGTTGGCGGCTTCTCCGACCCTCTGATGGACTGTAAGGAATGTAAGGAGCGTTTCCGCGCCGATAAGCTGATTGAAGACCACATGGCATCCCACGATATGCCCGAAGTGGTTGTAGACGGCTGGACAAATGAAGAAATGAAGAAATTCGTAGACGATAATCAGGTTGTCTGCCCTTCCTGCGGCGCACATAACTTCACAGATATCCGTCAGTTTAACCTGATGTTCAAGACCTTCCAGGGCGTAACAGAGGATGCGAAAAACGTGGTTTATCTGCGTCCCGAAACTGCACAGGGTATCTTCGTAAACTTCAAAAATGTGCAGAGAACCACAAGAAAAAAACTGCCCTTCGGTATCGGTCAGATTGGTAAATCCTTCCGTAACGAAATCACACCCGGTAACTTCACCTTCCGTACCAGAGAATTTGAACAGATGGAGCTGGAATTTTTCTGTGAACCCGGTACAGATTTGGAATGGCTGGATTACTGGAGAAAATACTGCAAAAACTTCCTGCTGAGCCTGAATATGACAGAGGATGCAATCCGTCTGAGAGATCACTCTCCTGAAGAACTGTCTCACTACAGCAAGGGTACAACAGATATCGAATATAAATTCCCGTTCGGCTGGGGCGAGCTGTGGGGCATTGCGGACAGAACCGATTATGACCTGACCTGCCACCAGAACACAAGCGGCGAGGATATGACATATTATGATCAGGCAAAGAATGAAAAATATGTGCCTTACTGCATCGAGCCTTCTGTTGGTGCGGACCGTGTAACGCTGGCATTCCTGTGCGATGCTTATAACGAAGAGGAGGTCGGCGAAGGTGATGTCAGAACCGTTCTGAAATTCCATCCCGCACTGGCTCCCATCAAGGCGGCTGTTCTGCCCCTGAGCAAAAAGCTGAACGAACAGGCAACAGAGGTTTATGCAGCACTGGCGAAGGAATTCAACTGCGATTATGATGATGCAGGCTCTATCGGTAAGCGCTACAGAAGACAGGATGAGGTCGGCACACCCTTCTGCATCACCTACGATTTCGATTCCGTTGAGGATCACTGCGTAACCGTGCGTGACAGAGATACCATGGAACAGGTAAGAATGCCTATCGCAGAGTTGGTTTCTTATCTGAAGGAAAAAATGGAGTTTTAAGCCATGAAACCATTTGAAGGCTTTACCGCGGAAACAATAGATTTCCTCTGGGAGCTGCGGATGAATAACAGCCGCGAATGGATGGAGGAAAACCGCGACCGCTATAAGCGCGTGCTGAAGGAACCCTTTGATAGCCTTGCGGCGGCGCTTGTGGCGGAAAGCACAGCCTTCGGCGGAAGGGAAATGAAATGCTCCGTTTCCCGTATCAATCGCGATATCCGCTTTTCCAAGGATAAAAGCCCTTACCGCGCAAGCCGTTGGGTTGTGCTGTATGATGCGGCATTGCAGGGAACGGCATGGAAGGAACGCCCTTCCTTCTATTTCGAGCTGAGCCCCGAAGGCTATGAGCATGGTCTTGGCATGTGGTGCAGTCCGTCTGCCTTCCTTGCGGCATACCGCAGAAAAATCGAAAGCAATCCTGCGGCGTTTGAACGTATGGCGAAAAAATTTGAGAAAGACCCTCTTTTCCGTCTGGAAGGGAGAGCATATAAAAAATTCAAAAACGAAACGCTTTCCCCGCTTTTGCAGGCGTGGTATCCCAAAAAGGATGTCCTGCTTGTGGCACACGGCGGTATGGAGGATATCCTCTTTTCCCCTGAATTACCACAGTTCCTCGCAGAGGGATGGAGCAGGCTCAAAAATTTCTATGCTTTTCTGGATGCCATTGAAGCGGAATAAAAAAGGAGTGGATTTAGGATGAAAAGAAATACGGTAAAAAGAAACGTAAGCCTTGCCTTAGGTGCGGTGCTGGTTTTCGGTGCAGTTCCTGCCTATGCGGCGGACGCTGTTACAGTAAACCTGAACGGCAGTCAGATGGAGTTTGATGTAAATCCCGTGATTGAAAACAGCAGAACCCTTGTGCCGTTCAGAAAGATTTTTGAAGCACTGGATTGTGCCGTTTCCTATACGAAGGAGAATGGCGCGCAGGTAGTTACGGCAAACAGAGGTAATCAATGGATCACTCTGGAAATCGGCAAAAACGAAATCACCGTTGATGGCGAAACAAAGAAGCTGGATGTTGCGCCGAAAATCGTAAACGGCAGAACCCTTGTGCCGCTGAGAGCCATTTCTGAAGGTCTGGACTGCACGGTTGATTGGTCTGCCGATACCAAAACCGTGGATATTCAGAAAAAACAGGGGCAGTATGCCGTTACATCCGCACATATTTCTAAGAATATAACAGATGATAAGGGAAATATTCTGATTACGATAGCGTTTGAATACCCCGTCATTGAAAATAAGGACAATAACGCCTTTATCACAGCGGTAAATGAACAGTATAAAAAGGATGCCGAAGCTGCTATTTCCGAAGCGGAAGCGGAATTTAAGGATTCTGCCGCGGCAGTCCTTGCTTCCGAGGGCAAGAATTACCATCCAATGGTTTTCACACGCTCCTTTGAGGTTAGTCTGAATCAGGATAACCTGCTTTCTATCACACAGCTGGATTATGCGAATACCTACGGCGCACATCCCAATACGCTGAAAAGCTCAAAGACCTTCAATCTGGCGGAAAATAAAGCGCTTACGCTGAGCGAGGTTCTAGGGAAGAATGCCGCCGATACGGATAGCTATGTGAAGGAAAAATTTGACGCGTATGTCAAAGAAACCGTAGGCGAATTGCTTGAGTATTATCAGCAGAACAGCGAGAAAGCACTCTCCGCAGTTAATTTCTGCCTGACCGAGGATGCACTGGTGCTGTATTATAATCCTTATGATATCCTGCCTTACGCGGCAGGCTCGCCAGAGGTAAAAGTACCCTATGCGGATACAACCATAAAGCTTGCTTTGTCTGAAATCTGATGGTTTTAAGGCAATAAAAAGGAAGGGATGTTAACCCTTCCTTTTTTATTGCCTTTTTTATCCTAATTTAGACCAATCGCGTGTTTCGCGCAGCTCTGTCCATTTTTCATGCTTGGAATTCTCTTTGAATTCGTAGTAATGGCTGTTGGTTGCCTCCTGCACGGGCAGGTAATACCAGATGCTTGTATCAGCGTTATCCGTCCATGTAATCATGTCGGGAAGCAAATCCGCCGGAGTCTCAGGGAGACGCTTCAGCACACGGTTTACCAGAGACATGGTTTCTGCACGGGTAATCTGATTCTGGGGACGGAATGTATCGTCGCCGTAGCCGCTTACCCAGCCATGGTTCGCCGCAACCGTAATCTCGCCTTCTGCCCAATGCCCGATGATATCGGTGAAGCTTACGGGCGTTTTGTCGCCGTTGTTGTCAAAGCGTGTTGCGATTGCCGCAAATTCCGCACGCGTGATGGGTGCGTTCGGGCGGAATGTCCCATCGGGATACCCTGCGATAATGCCCATCCTGCTCAGCGTGGAAACGGAGCTGCAATACCATGCGTCCGCCGCCACATCGGAGAAATCATTCTGATGTGTGAAGTTTTCACTGCGGATACCATCCTCAAGCAGACGGAAGAAGATTGCCGCTACCTCTGCACGGGTGATGGAATTCTGTGGCTGTACTTCGCCATTCCCGTAACCAACGATGTAAGCAAAGTGGTCAGTGTTGTTCAGACCCAGTGCGTCATCATCAGGAATTTCTACTGTCGGCTTGGGCTTGGGACGATGTCCGCCGCCGCCACCACCGCCGCCGGAGGATTCCTTGGTGTAGGTTACAGTGATTACCGTATCCGCAGGCTTGTCGGCAGGAATTGTGCCGGAAACTGTGGCTTTATCTGCCTTGTAGCCTTCGATAGCAGGGCTGTCAATGGAATAAGCCGCACCTGCTTTTACGTTAATAACTGCAGCCTCCGCAGCCTTTGTGCCGTCGGAGTAAGCATAATGAACCGTAACCTTGTAAAGCTGTTCATGTGCCGCTTTTAAACCAAATTGAGTAGGAGCGGTTTCATCTGTTACATAGGCATCGAAATATTTTTGACCATCCTCTGTTTCTGCTCCCCAACGAGAACACCGACCATCCTTATAGCCGTCATAGAACCAACCTGTAATTTTTTCGCCATCAGAAGCAAGCTTTCTGTCACCCGACATTTTTGTTGCATCTGCAAGAGAAATCATACTATTAGCACCAAATGTGAATAAATCGTCACCGGCTGTTTGTGCAGCATTGTTATACAATGCATTGTCTTCGGCGAGTATAATATTTGAGGTAACTCCATAAATACCACCGCCGTAGCTTGCTTGGTTGTTGCAGATAGAAGCACTGTTATTATTTGTAATAGATTCTCCTCCATTAGAATCCGAATTTGTGGTATTTTCACCAATAGTAATTGTTGCGCTTTGGCTGTAAATACCACCACCATAACCATTTGTTGCTTTATTACCATACAATTCACTGCCGGACTTAATAGTAAGTATTGCATTATTTTTTGTTTCAAGTAGATTGCAAATTGCAATGCCTGCACCATTTGCAGCTTCATTTTTGTTAATGGAGGAGCCGTTCTGTAAAGTAATATGGGTATTAGCTGCGGCAGTACACAAAGCAAAAATACCACCGCCAAAAGAGGCGTTATTATCGGTAATTTCAGCATGATCTAAGGTTAATTCACCCATACTATAAGCTACGATACCACCGCCTTGGTCACCGCCGATATTCAAGGCAACAGTAGAATTCTGAATCGTCAAATCAAGTCCGTCACCACAGTAGATACCTCCGCCAATAGGAACCATGAATTCAGTTTCTTTTTGTTTAGAGGTCATATACTCTGCACGGTTATTTTGAATACGTGTGTTTTGGGTAATTGTACAAGAGTTTTTTCCAGTAACATAAAGTCCTCCGCCATATAAGGAATGGTTATCTTGAATTACAGAAGCCTCGATGTTTACCAAAGTATTGCTTGCACAAATACCACCGCCGTCATCTATGGCAGTATTATTTTCGATAACAGAATTGTTTTTAATGGTTAGAGCACCGCCGATAGACAAAATGCCGCCGCCGTCAGCAGCCTCATGCTCTTCAAGGTCAGCAGTGTTTTCATAAACGTGAACATTGTCCAAGGTTAGATTTGCATCCTTTGCATAGATACCACCACCACCTGTGCATTCACTGCCGGCACCGCCGATACCGATTGCTTTGTTTTCAGTAATGGATAAGTTGTGTAAGTTAACGGTTGCATCTTGAATAGAGAAACCGCCGCCATTAGAAAGATTATTACCTCCGGTAATCTTACCTTTTTCTTCTGCACTGCTTGTTATGGTAACATTAGTTTCCGCGCCGGTAATGGTTACAACGGAATCGTCACCGAAACCTGTTAAGGTTTTCCCCTTCAAATCCAGTGTAATAGATTTGTTGATATTGATGTTTTCGGTTACATCCTTCGCCAGTACAACGGTCTCGCCGTTTTCAGCCGCGTCGATTGCCGCCTGTAGTGTTTCGTAGGTTCCCTCTTTACCATCGATGGTTGCCGCATACGTCACTACTTCGCCAGTTGTTTCGCCTTTGCTTTCGTCTTTGTTTTCATCTTTACCCTCGGAAGGAGTAGTGTTGTCCTTGCCTTCCTCAGCTTCTCCACCGCTTACAGGTGTAGGTAAAGGCGTTAAGGTTTCATTTTCACCCTTCTTCTCCTCGCCAGAAGAAGCAGGAGCACCGGTTGTCCCTAAAGAAGGGGCAGGGTCGTTCGTCTGTCCGCCTTCCTCAGATGTGCTTGCTAGTTTGTTCCCTTCGTTGTTGGCTGTTCCGCTTCCGTTGGACGAGCCGTCAGGCTGTTCTGTAGCAGACGCGATATTCGTCTGCTGAGAGCCTTCGCCCCCGGCACCATCCTCTGCGAATACCCCAACCGACGGCAGGGCAAGCGTCATAGAAAGTGCCAATGTCCAAGTGAGAAGCTTCTTGCCTTTGTTTTTCTCTGTCATAAAAACCCCCCTTTTCCTGTCTGCGGGTTTCGGAACAGGGAAACAATATGTATTTCGGTAGCCGGCTGTCCTGCGGCAAATCCCCTCGCCGTTTAGACCCTTGGCTTTGCGACATCGGCTTTCGCCGATTGTGCCTTTTTCTGTACATACGCCCGTTCCTGCGTCCGCACAGAAATAAAAATAGTTACATTGTTTTATATAAGAATAGCATAGCATATTTACATAAAAAGACAAGTGCCTTTTTATTTTTTTGTAAAATTTTGCCATACAAAAAGAGACAAAATCCTTAAAAAAGAGTATAATATGAAAAAACGATGAACGAGGTGAACCCTTTTATGAATGATTTCGTAAAGAAAATGTTGGATTATAACCGTGCCTTCGTGGAGCATGGTCTCTATGAAAAGTATACCACAACCAAGTATCCGGACCGTAAAATCGCCATTCTTGCCTGTATGGATACCCGCATGACGGAGCTTCTGCCTGCCGCCCTTGGCTTGAAAAACGGCGATGTCAAGCTGATTAAAAACGCAGGCGGCCGCGTGATGCACCCCTATGGCAGTGTCATTTTCAGCCTTTTGGTCGCAGTCTATGAGCTGGGCGTGGATACGGTCGTTGTCATTGGGCATGATGATTGCGGCGGTCGCCTGCTTGACCCGAAGGAAATGATTGCCAAGATGAAGGAACGCGGCATTTCGCAGGAGGCGATTGACCATGTGGATGAAAACCATAAAAACGTGGAGCAATGGCTGACCGGCTTCGGGGATATCAATCATTCTGTGCAAAGCACCGTCGATGCCATTCGGGAGCATCCGCTGCTGCCTAAGGATTTGGAGGTGCTCGGCTTCATCATGGACCCCCATACGGGCGCAGTCCGCGGCGTTTCCGAGAGAAAGGAATAAAATATGAAAATCAGAAAGTCGCTTTTTGTCTAAGCAAAGGGCGGCTTTTTTCTTTTACGGAAAATTTATAAAATTCCGCTTGACAGAATGGACATACAGTTGTATGTTATAAATAAACATACACTTGTAGGTAAAAGAGGTGAACCCCATGGAAAAACAGAAATTACCCGATACAGAGCTCAAGGTCATGCAGGCAATCTGGCATATCGAACCCCCTGCCAGCACCTCTGCTGTCCGCGAGGAGCTGCAAAAGGAACGCCCTTGGAATTTATCCGCTTTGCAGACCCTTCTGGGCAGACTGGTGCGCCGTGGCTTTTTGCAGACGGAAAAGCGGGGCAAAAGCCGCTATTATACCCCCCTCGTCACAGAGGAGGATTATCTCGCGGAGGATAGCCGCCGCTATTTTCAGAAATGGACGGGTGGCTCTCTCAGGGATTTGGTTGCCTGTCTTTATGTCAATCATTCGGTTACAAAAGAGGACTTAGAAGAATTGAAGGCGTTTATCGAGGACGAAACGGAGGGGTGAGCTGCTATGCGTATTTTTCTGGAATATTTGAAGGTCGGCCTTTGGATGCTTCCGATTATTCTGCCGGCACTTTGGCTTTTGCCGCGCCTGTCTAAGCGGTATGCCGCTAGGGTGTCCTATGTCATCTGGCTTGTGCTTGCTGTGCGTCTGCTCGTTCCGTGGAATCTGACCCTTCCGCAGGAAACCGCCCCCATCCATGTGGCAATTTCCGAGGAGCAGGCGAATGAATGGGTGCAGGCGAAATTCAGTCCCGTGCAGGCACCGCCAAAGGCAGAAGGCACAGCGGCCGCGGCACAAAAGCAGACACAGCCCCAAGCCGAACCCTTGCAGCCCTTGCAGATTGGCTTTGCGCTCTGGCTGGCAGGCGTGCTGTTTTTCGCCCTGCGGACAGTGGTATCCGTTTTTCGGATGAAAACCCTGCTTCGCCGTTGGGAGAAAGAACCCTCCGCCGAGACAAAGGCATTTTTCGCTGAAACGGCAGGCAAAATACAGCCGCGGCTCATGGTTTGCCCTGTGCTGGAAAGTCCTATGGCGGTCGGCTTATTCCGCACAACCGTCTATCTGCCCCATGAGCACTACACCGCGCAGGAGATGGAAATGATTTTCCGTCATGAGCTGATTCATTGGCGGCGGAAGGATTTGTGGTATAAGCTGCTCCTGCTTGCCGCAAGAAGCATCCATTGGTGCAACCCTCTGGTCTGGCTGATGGCAAAGCGCGCGGAACGGGATTTGGAAATTTCCTGCGACAGCATGGCAGTGCAGGGCAGGGATGCGGCGTATCGCAAGGCGTATGGGCTGATGATTTTGCAGGAGGCGGAGCGCAGCATCGAAAAACAGGCAGCGCTGACAACCTGCTTCACCGATGGGAAACGGGCATTGCAGGAAAGGCTGGTGGAGATTATGAATCAAAGCAAACGAAAAAAGGGCATGGCACTGGTTTCTGTTATGCTTGTGCTGACATTGACCTGCGGCTGCCTCATCAGCTGTGGGAAGGACGAGAAAGCACCGGAGTCCACGCAGGATACAGCAGCAGGCCAAGGCACCCTGACCGCAGAACAGCGCAAGCTGACTGAGCAGTGGGCAGAGGCTCTTTCCGACAGAGATGGCAAAATCCGCTATAAAGAGATGGGCAAGGCTGCCAAGGCGCAGTTTATCGCAGAGCAGAAGGCGCTTGATGGCGAGGATTGGAATTATGTCATCGGCGGCTCCAGTCCTTGGGTGGATTCCTATACCATCGAGGAGCGCGAAAACGCAGCCATGATTACCTATACCATGCAGGATAGCGAGCCTGCTTATTACACCATGAAGGAGCTGCTGAAATTCGGTAAGGAAAACGGTAAAACCGTTGTCGCAGGCTATCTCACCTCCAATCTCTATTGGGAGGACGGCAAGGTGCATCCTACCGTTTCCCGTACAGAATCGGATTTGGACGAAGGTATCTGGGACTTTCTTTCGCAGAGCGTGGTCGGCTTTATCAGCCAGAGTGATTGGGCTGTGTATGAATTGGAGGCCTTCAATTTCAATCACATCAACGTGACACGCACCCCTCTTTCAAACGGCAGAGAGCAGGTAGCGGTGGATTTCGGTTTGCATATCAAATACAGAAATCCTTTCCGCGATCCCGATGAAGCAGGCTATATCCGCCGTGCGAAGGAGGCAGGGCAGTCTGTTTATCAGACGTATTATGATGAATATTACGCCGAACAGGAGGCAAATACCTATTTCCGCTTCACCTGCGAGGTGCAGTCCGATGCACAGAACATCTATGAGGATACCGCCGGAACCTTCCATCTGTATAGCGATGACGGCAATCCGCATAAGATTACCTTCACGAAGAAAAATCCTGCTTATGACGGTTGGTATGACGAAACACCTACGGATGGCTGGTTCTGTACCGTTACGCCTGCCAAGGATGCGAATACTGTCACCGTTGCCAGAAAAATCCGTATCGAGGATACCACAGGCAGAACGAATAACGGCTATTTCGATTTGAATCTTGACTACACGACCACCTTCCCCGTTGCGGAGAATGCAGCCTTTACCGTTGGCGGCGCAGGCGAAGCCCCTGCCATGCTGAACGCGAAGGAATGGCTTTCTCGTCTGCAAAGCGGAAAGGTCGGGCAGAGCGTGACGCTGTTCTTCGGGACAGATGCAAACGGAAACACCGTAATCACCGAGGGCAGAGAAGGCTTCTGGTCGAAAAAGGCCGCCTGATTTGTCGATATCCCCAAGGGGCGCGCACATTGCGCGCCTCTTTTTCCTGTGCTATACTAATGACATTTCAGAAAGTAAGGAGTGACTGCAATGAAGATAACCTATCTGCACCACAGCGGCTTTTCCGTTGAAACTGAAACAAAGGTGCTTTTGTTTGATTATTATACAGAGGGCGGCAGAAAAGCGTATTTCGACCCCGCCGCATACCCCGATAAAGCAGTTTTCGTCTTTGTCTCCCATGCGCATGAGGATCATTATGACAGACGGATTCTTTCCTGGGCAAAGCTCCCCAATGTCCGCTATGTGCTTTCCTTTGATGTGCGGACAGAAGCAGGCTTTGAAGGCAGAGTTCTTCGCGCCGAGCCGCATCGGACATACGATTTTGACGGCATTTCCATCCAAACCCTCAGGTCCAATGATGAGGGTGTCGCATTTCTGGTCAAGGCGGATGGCAAAACCATCTACCACGCAGGCGATTTGAACTGGTGGCACTGGAATGGCGAACCCGATGACTTCAACGCCGATATCGAAAAAAGCTATACGACGGAAATCAATCGGCTGAAGGGCGAGAAAATAGACGTTGCCTTTGTCCCTGCGGATTTGCGCCTACAGGATAAATATTTCTGGGCGGTCAATTATTTTCTCAAGACCGTCGGTGCAAAAAGGCTGTTTCCCATGCACTTCTGGGGACGCTTTGATGTCTGCACGATGCTGCGTCAGCTTGGCTATGGCGAAACGATTGCGGAAATCACGCAGGAAAACGAAAAATTTGAAATTTAAACGGAAATTCTTAAGGAAATCTTCAAGTTCTTCCGCGAAATTTCATTTATACTAAGGATAGAAAAGAATCGGTCGAAATTCTGATTTCGATTGCGGCTTAGTTTTTAGCGGAAGAAGGAAAAGCAATGAAGGGGAAAAATTGGAGGGAATATGAACCGCCGAAGCGCCGTCGGCGCAGAAGAAGAAAGGGCGGACTTTTGCGCAAGCTGCGTTTCGCAGTGGTGCTGTTTTTGGTTGGCTATGTCGGCTTTCTGGTCTATTATAATTTCGGCAAGCCCTATACTGTTGCACTGGATGCAGGGCATGGCGGGGCGGATGTCGGCGCAGAGGGCGTGATACAGGAGGTCGCACTGACGGAACAGACCGTAGCCGCGCTGCAAACCCTTCTGGAGGAGGACGGACGCTTCCGCGTGGTGCTGTCCCGTAAGGCAGGCGAGGGTGCAACCGTCACCGAGCGTAACCATAAATTCCGCCGCAGACACCCCGATGTAATGCTCTCTGTCCATGGCAACGCAAGCGACAGCAGCAGTGCCAATGGCTTTGAGTGCTATCCTTCGCCTCCCGGCTATGAAAACCACGAAGAAAGCCTTGCCTTTGCTGCATGTCTGGCGCAGGAAATGCAGAATATAGGCGCAAATCTCCGCGGTACGGGCATTGCAGGCGTGCGCTATGGCTATTATGATGAAAACGGCAATAAGCTGCTGCGCGATTCGAGCGATACCACGGTCTATTCCTATGATACCTTTGGTATGCTCAAAAATATGAGCTGCCCTGCGGTTCTGGCGGAGCAGTGCTTTATTACAAATCCTTCCGATGTGGAAAGCTTCGGCACAGAGGAGGGCTGTCAGCGCGCCGCGCAGGCGTATTACAAGGCTATCTGCAATTACTTAGAACATGCAAAATAAAAGTCCCCAAAAGGTGCGCCCGAATAAGAAACCTTGCATTCTGAAATGCTGAAAGCTACGGCTACTGTGTCAGTTCCCCTTGACAGCCTAAGTCAAAGGATGCCTGCGGGAAACTTCCTTGTATCCGCAGTCTTTCAGCTATTTCATTTTCTTCATGTTTTCTTATTGGGACACACCAAAAGGGGACTTTTTAATTACTCAATAGTTATATCCTTTTCAATCAGCCGTTTATTCACATCCTCCTTCAGCAGTGTATACACCACCGAAACAATCGGGATAAACACCAGCATCCCGACAATCCCGAACAGACTGCCGCCCAGTGTCACCGCAACCAGCACCCAGATTGCAGGCAGTCCAATCGAGCCGCCGACTACCTTCGGATAAATCAGATTTCCTTCAATCTGCTGCAGCACAAGGAACAGCACGATAAACGCCGCTGCTTGCGAGGGGCTGACCGTCAGAATCAGAAACGCCCCTACGACACAGCCGATAAACGCCCCGAAAATGGGAATCAGTGCCGTAAATGCAATCAGCACCCCAACCAGAATGGCGAAGGGGAACCGCAGAATCGTCATGGAAACGAAGAACATCATCCCCAGAATCACCGCCTCCAGGCATTGCCCTGTCAGGAAATTTGAAAACGTGCGATACGTCAGCGCGCAGATTTGCAGAAAGCGATTTGCGTGCTTTTCCTTCAGATAGGCGAAAATCAGCTTTTTCATCTGTCGCTTCAGAAATTCCTGTTGCAACAGAATATAGCAGGCGAAAACAAGGCCGATGAAAAACGTCCCCACGCCGCTTACAATTCCCGTTGCTACGCTGATGGTAGAGCTCAGCATGGAATTTGCCCCTATGCGGAAGAATGTCACAAGCTGATTCAGAATTTCCTCCCAATTCAGCTGTGCCTGTACCTCGTCTATGTAGTCCACCAGCTCAGGATGGTTGGAAACAAGCTGCTCCGCCTTTCTTATCAGCACAGGCACCTTTTCGGGCAGCGTTTTCCCAAGCGTAGCAATGGTATTTCCCAGCTCCGGCACAACCACAATCGTTACAAGGCTCAATAGTGCCAGTACAAAAATCAGCGTCAGAATCAGGCTGACGGGCGCGGCAAATTTTTTCGGCTTTTCCTTTGCGTTTGCAAACAGCCGCTTCCGGATGCGGTTCATCGGCACACTCAGCACAAATGCAATCGCGCCCCCCAGAAGGAAGGGGAACAGGATGTGTAAAATCGTTTTTACCGCCTGCAGCACAATGCTAAACCGCCAAAGCCCCACCAGAATCACCAGTGTAAATATAATTAAGCCCCGCAGCTTGCGGAGCGTATCCTTATCTAACTGCATCCAATCAACTCCCAGTATATTTTTATTTATATTAGAAGAAAGTATATCATAAAAGTAAATTTTCTTGCAATACGCGCGCACAATTCTTAATATTTTCTTCTGTTTTTCCTTTACACAGCGGGCATTTGCGTATAAACTATACAAAGGAATATGTGGCTTTTTTCAGAAAAGTCAATTTATCGAAGCAGAAAGGAAGAAAAAAATGGAAGTAAGAACAAGATTTGCCCCTTCCCCTACGGGCTATATGCATATCGGCAACCTGCGTACCGCGCTTTATGAATACCTCATTGCAAAATCTCAGGGTGGGAAATTCATCCTGCGTATTGAGGATACCGATCAGGGTCGTCTGGTGGAGGGCTCTCTGGATGTCATTTATAAAACCATGAAAATGACAGGCTTACAATATGATGAAGGCCCCGATATCGGCGGCGAATACGGCCCTTATGTGCAGAGCGAACGCATGGGTCTGTATATGGATTATGCAAAGGAACTGGTGGAAAAGGGCGAAGCGTATTACTGCTTCTGCACCAAGGAAAGACTTGAAAGCTTGAAGGAAGCCAATGCAGAGGGCGTTTCCTTCGCAAAATATGACCGCCATTGTCTGCATCTGTCCCCTGAGGAGGTACAGGCAAAGCTTGCCGCAGGCGAACCCTTCGTTATTCGCCAGAAAATGCCCGAAAGCGGCACAACCTCCTTCCATGACATGGTTTATGGTGATATCACCGTGGATAATGCGGAGCTGGATGACCAGATTCTGATGAAGGCAGACGGCTTCCCGACCTATAACTTCGCCAATGTTGTGGATGACCACCTGATGCACATCACCCACGTTGTCCGCGGCAGTGAATATCTTTCCTCCACACCCAAGTATAACCTGCTTTATAAAGCATTCGGATGGGAGCCTCCTATTTATGTACACCTGCCCGCCGTTATGCGTGACGCACACCATAAGCTTTCCAAGCGTCATGGCGATAAATCCTTCGAGGATTTGGTAAATGAAGGCTATGTGGTAGAAGCCATCGTGAACTATATCGCACTGCTTGGCTGGAGTCCCTCTGATAATGTGGAAATCTTCACCCTCAAGGAACTGGAACAGAAATTTGATATGGCGGGGCTGAGCAAATCTCCCTCCATCTTCGATATCAAAAAGCTGACATGGATGAACAGTGAATACCTCAAGGCGATGGACTTCGATAAATATTTTGAACTGGCAAGACCTAAGCTGGAGGAGGCACTGGCAGGCACCGATTTAGACCTGAAAAAAATCGCGGCACTGCTCCAGAAGCGTCTTGAAACCCTCAACGATATCCCCCGTCTGGTGGATTTCTTCAAGGAACTGCCCGATTACAGCACAGAGCTGTATACCCATAAGAAAATGAAAACCAACGATGAAATCGCACTGTCCTCCTTACAGGCGGCTCTGCCTGTTTTGGAGAACCTGTCCGATTGGAATGAAACTGCCATCCATGACAGCCTGATGGCACTGGTCGGTGAGCTGGGCATCAAAAACGGTCAGCTGCTCTGGCCCGTCAGAACAGCCCTCTCCGGTGAGCAGACCTCTCCCGGCGGCGCAATGGAGCTGGCGGATATCCTCGGCAAAGAGGAGGCTCTGCGCAGAATCCGCAAGGGGATTGAGAAATTGAGTAAGTAAATCGATTCCTTTTATGTTCATAAATTATTCAAATATTCTTAAAAAACTCTTTGGTTTTTGTACAAATGGAATTCAAATTTGAATGATATCATAAAGGTGTCAAAAGGAACGGACCACCTTTTGAGAACATAAGTATTATACCCTTCCCCTTTTTAAATGATAAAACGTAAAAGCAAGAAGAGCAAATCGAAAGATTTGCTCTTTTGCTTTACTAGAGCGTTGCAGGAGCAACGCTCTAAGTCAAAATCGGGGATTTTGACTTGTTAGGACAGAAGAATAAACAGCTAGGTTCCGACGGCGAGCCTTGAAACCTTCTGTTTTCCTCGACGGAAGTGAATTCCGTCTGCGGATCCCATTCGGGAAGACGCTTCGTTTCCCGAACCCTTCCGCTGCCTGTAGGTGTTTTTTATGGTTGCGATTAAGGCATCATGTCATCCATGATATCGTCAATCGCCTCCTCTGCCTTCACTACCATCTTTTTCCCTTTTCTGGCAAGCCTCTGATAGGTGCGCTTATCCTTCATCAGGTATCCCATGCCTGCCATTGCCGCCGCGCTGCCAAGCAGCATCCCTGTTGCAAATTTGTTCATAAAATCCCTCCTTTGATGAAATTAGTATGACCGTTTTCGGGATTTTTATTGATTTTCCATGACGGATAACGTATAATCAAACCGATAAGCTGTCAAGACAACTGTAAAAACAAGTGAAGAGACAAAAAGGAGAAAGAACATGAGCGAGAATCAAAAAGGCTTTGCCGCTTTTCTGGCAAAAAAGGATATCGTTTTTTCAGCAAAGCGATACGGCATTGATGCCTTGGGCGCAATGGCACAGGGCTTGTTTGCATCCCTGCTGATTGGGACAATTTTAAAAACCTTGGGGCAGCAGCTTGGCGTTGCCATTCTGGTGGATATCGGTACCTTCGCGCAGGCGGTCACAGGCCCTGCCATGGCAGTTTCCATCGGCTATGCGCTGAAATGCCCCCCTCTGGTGCTGTTTTCATTGATTGCCGTCGGCGGCGCGGCGAATCAGCTGGGCGGTGCAGGCGGTCCTCTGGCTGTTTTCGTTGTCACCATCTTTGCCGCAGAGTTCGGTAAGCTGGTTTCCAAGGAAACAAAGGTCGATATCATTGTGACCCCCTCTGTCACCATCTGCGTCGGCGTGCTGCTTTCCATGTGGTGGGCACCCTCCATCGGTGCGGCGGCAAGTGCAGTCGGCAATGCCATCAAGTGGGCAACGGAGCTGCAGCCCTTCTTCATGGGGATTCTGGTTTCCGTTATCGTCGGCATCGCGCTGACGCTCCCCATCAGCAGTGCGGCAATTTGTGCGGCCCTGGGGCTGACAGGCTTGGCAGGCGGTGCGGCAGTTGCAGGCTGCTGTGCGCAGATGGTCGGCTTTGCTGTTATGAGCTTTAAGGAAAATAAATGGAGCGGTCTTTTGGCGCAGGGAATCGGTACCTCCATGCTGCAAATCGGGAATATCGTCAAAAACCCAATGATCTGGATTCCGCCTACACTGGCATCTGCTGTCACAGGCCCTATCGCAACCTGTATTTTCCGCATGAAGATGAATGGGGATGCCGTGGCCTCCGGCATGGGTACCTGCGGTCTGGTCGGACAGATTGGTGTCTATACCGGTTGGATTAACGATATCACCGCCGGCACAAAAGTAGGCATTACCTCTATGGACTGGCTCGGTTTGGTTTTGGTTTGCTTCATCCTGCCCGCAGTCCTGACTCTCGTTTTCGCATATCCTATGCGCAAAAAGAACCTCATTAAGGAAAATGACCTGAAACTGGATTTGTAATCCATAAAATAAAAAGAGTGAAACCCTTTTGGATCTCACTCTTTTTTGTATGTGCTTTTTATCATGGGTTTTTCATAGGCGCGCCGCCTTTCTCCCTGCTGTTTCCGGCATAGTGGGGAAGGGATTGGAAAGGGAAACTTTGTTGTCCTTTCCTCGGCTGCGGAGGTTTGGAACCCATTGCGAAACGGGTTCCAAGTTTTTGTTACTTTTTAGCATAAAAAGTAAGGGTGGAATGCTTTGTTTTGCCGAGAAGGTTCCAAACGGGCGAACCGCTAATGTTGGCGAACCATTCTATTTTTGCGCATCTGCGCCCAATCAGTGCGGAGCACTGTTGCTTTTTCTTGCCCGCACCTATGCCAACATTTTGCCTTGGCAAATCGGCATTTGTACTGCCGCATTTCCATTCCGCGAGTGTCTATTTTGCCTGTTTGTATACAACTTTAACGGGATTTTAACGGGCAAAAATATTGAATTTTTTGGGCAGAGTCATATAATAAAATAGTACAGACCGACTGGTCTGATTTTTTCGTGAAAGGAAGACGGCGGCAGTTTTTGTTAAGCCGCAGGCATAAAAATCTGAGAAAAAGAAAGAGAACAGAGAGGAGGAATCCTGTTTGAAAACAGAAAATGAGATTTTGGAAATTGCCTTTTTGTTGTTTTTGGAAAAGGGTTTTTCCGAGGTTTCCACAAATGAGCTGATTCGTGCGGCAGGGCTGACGAAGGGCGGTTTTTACTATTCCTTCAAAAGCCGAGACGATCTGGATCAGCAGGTGGTGGAAAAATATATCAGACCCTTTTTCTCTCGTCAGACAGAGGAAATGCAGCAGGCATGGGAAAAAAGCAGAGCGGAAACGCCAACGGCGGAGCTGCTGTGGAAGGGGTTTTTCCTGCCCCAGCGCTTTGCGAATTATCAGAAAAAAATCGGCAAAAAGATTGCCTTTCGGAATTTCTATTTCCTGCTTTATGAAGGGATGAAGAAATTTCCGGAGGTGGAGGAATATTTTAAGGAATTCAACAAAAAGAAGAGCAGACTGCTCTATGGAATTCTGGAAAGAGGACAGAAAAGAGGAGAAATCCTCAAAAGCATAGATCTGGAAAACTATGTAACCATGATTTTAGCCATGCAGGATGGCATTTTAGCCCTCCGCGTGCTGGATGAAACGATTGATGAGGAAGAAAAATATACAAAAATTCAATATCAGATGTGGAAGGAAATTTCCACTGCAAAGATGCAGAATTATGAAGACGGAGGTGTGACAAGTGCAGTCTCATAAAAACGATACTACATATAAAATGGGAATCGATATCGGCTCTACGACCGTTAAAGTTGTACTTGCCGATGAGGAAAACAAAATTGCCTTCAGCAGATACAGAAGACATTTTTCGGAAATCAAAAAAACAGTAAAGGATATCCTGAAGGAAGCGAAGGAGGAAATCGGCAATGCCATTTTCTCTGCCATGATTACCGGCAGCGGTGGCGTTGCTCTGGCAAAGGCGATTGGTGTGGAATTCATTCAGGAGGTGGTTGCGACAGCAAATGCCGTAGAAGCAACTGCACCCCAGACGGATGTTGCCATTGAGCTTGGCGGCGAGGATGCCAAGATTATCTATTTTGAAGGTGGCAACATAGAGCAGAGAATGAATGGTGTTTGTGCCGGTGGTACAGGCTCCTTTATCGACCAGATGGCAAGTCTTTTGCAGACAGATGCAACAGGACTGAATGAGCTGGCAAAGGGATATAAGGTGATTTATCCTATTGCATCCCGTTGCGGTGTATTCGCAAAGACGGATATTCAGCCCTTGATTAACGAGGGTGCCAAAAAAGAGGATTTGGCGGCTTCTATTTTTCAGGCGGTTGTCAATCAGACTATCGCAGGGCTGGCATGCGGCAAGCCTATCCGCGGACATGTTGCCTTCCTGGGCGGCCCGCTGCATTTCCTTTCCGAGCTGCGCCTGCGTTTCATTGAAACACTGAAGCTGACGGATGAAACAACGATTATTCCTGAAAATTCCCATCTGTTCGCCGCTTACGGCACAGCCGTTTCCAATAAGGGCGAAGCAGAGCTGGATTTTGATACATTGCTGCATAAGCTGGATAACGGCGTGGAGCTGACGGCAGAGGTTTCCCGTATGGAGCCGTTGTTTAAGGATGAAGCGGATTATGCCGCTTTCAAGGAACGTCATGACAGAGATAAGGTAAGACGCGTGCCCCTGTCGAATTATCATGGGGATGCCTTCCTTGGCGTAGATGCAGGCTCTACTACAACAAAGGTGGCTCTGGTTTCCAAGGATGGCGATTTGCTCTATTCCTTCTATGCAGGCAATGAGGGCAATCCGCTGAATGTTGTCATGAAAAGCCTGAATGAAATGTATGATATGATGCCTGAGGATGTTGTGATTCGCAATTCCTGCGTGACGGGCTATGGCGAAGGGCTGATTAAGGAAGCCCTGATGATTGACCTTGGCTATATTGAAACCGTTGCACATTATAAGGCGGCGCAGTTCTTCAAGCCTGATGTGGACTTTATTCTGGACATCGGCGGACAGGATATGAAATGTATCCGCATTAAGGATAATGTCATCGATAGCGTTCTGCTGAATGAGGCATGCTCCTCCGGCTGCGGCTCCTTCATCGAAACCTTCGCAAAATCTCTGAATTATACCGTTGTGGATTTCGCAAAGGCTGCGCTGTTCGCAAAGCAGCCCATCGACCTTGGCTCCAGATGTACGGTATTTATGAATTCCCGCGTGAAGCAGGCACAGAAGGAGGGCGCAGAGGTTGCGGATATCTCCGCAGGTCTGGCGTATTCCGTTATCAAAAACGCACTGCTTAAGGTAATCAAGATTTCTGACCCGAAGGCAATGGGGAAATCCATGGTTGTACAGGGCGGTACCTTCTACAATGATGCGGTGCTGAAAAGCTTTGAAATGATTAGCGGCAGAGAAGCAGTCCGCCCCGATATCGCAGGCATCATGGGGGCCTTCGGCGCAGGGCTGATTGCCAGAGATAAATACACCGCAGGCTATCAGACCACGCTCATCAGCCGCGATGAAATGAACGCATTGGAAGTACATTCCAATATGGCAAGATGTCAAGGCTGTACCAACCACTGCCTGCTGACGGTCAATCTGTTCAGCGGCGGCAGACGCTTCATCACAGGCAACCGCTGTGAAAGAGGTCTGGGCAAGGAAAAAATTGAAAACCCTGCACCTAACCTGTATGATTATAAACGCCATAGACTGTTCGATTATGAACCCTTGACGGCAGAAAAGGCAACGAAGGGAACAGTCGGTATCCCTCGCGTGCTGAATATGTTTGAGGATTATCCCTTCTGGTATACCTTCTTTACCAAGCTGGGATACAGGGTTGTGCTTTCTCCCTTCTCCTCCAAGGCAGTGTTTGAGATGGGCATGGAATCCATCCCCAGTGAATCCGTCTGCTACCCTGCAAAGCTGGTGCATGGGCATATCATGTGGCTGATTAACGCAGGCGTTGATTTTATCTTCTATCCCGGTGTGGTTTACGAAAGACGGGACAGCGCCGCGGCGGATAATAACTATAACTGTCCTATCGTGGCATCCTATAATGAAAATATCAAAAACAACGTGGAAGATTTGAGGGAAAAGAATATCAAATTCATGAATCCCTTCCTTGCGCTGGATAAAATTGAAACCGTCATTAAGCGTATGCAGGAGGAATTTGTACCCATGGGCTGTGATGCCAAGGAGATTAAGGCGGCAGTGGAAGCCGGCTGGAAGGAATGGGGCAATTTCCGCAGAGATATGCGCAAAAAAGGCGAGGAAACGCTGAAATATATCCGTGAGAATAACATGACGGGTATTGTTCTGGCAGGCAGACCCTACCATGCAGACCCTGAAATCAACCACGGGATTCCCGAACTGATTGCAGGCTACCGCATTGCCGTTCTGACGGAGGACAGCGTGGCACATCTGGGACATGTGGAACGTCCCACCGTTGTGCGTGACCAGTGGACGTATCATTCCAGATTGTATGAAGCGGCGGCATTTGTAAAGAAGCAGAAGGATATCGAATTTGTACAGCTGAACTCCTTTGGCTGCGGTCTGGATGCCGTAACAACCGATGAGGTGAAATCGATTCTGACAGCTGCCGGCAAGATTTATACTGCCTTGAAGATTGATGAGGTAAATAACCTTGGTGCGGCGCGTATTCGTATCCGCTCCCTGATTGCGGCGATTGAGGACAGAAAGGAAAAGCATGTGCAGATTAAGGAAGGGGATGCCTCCCTGCACCGCGTGCTTTTCACAAAGGAAATGAAGAAGGAATATACCATCATTTGTCCGCAGATGTCGCCCATTCATTTTGAGCTTCTGGAGCCTGCATTCCGTCAGGCAGGGTATAAAATCGAAGTAATGGCGGCAATGGATAAGCATGCCATTGAAACAGGGTTGAAATATGTCAATAATGATGCCTGCTATCCTGCACTCATTTCTATCGGGCAGCTGCTGAATGCGTTGCTTTCCGGTAAATATGACCTGAACCGTACGGCGCTTCTCATCACCCAGACGGGCGGCGGCTGTCGTGCAACAAACTATATTGCCTTTATCCGTAAGGCACTGGAAAATATGGGTATGCCCAATATTCCCGTTATCTCCATCAACCCTGCGGGGCTGGAAAAGAACCCCGGCTTTAAATATGAGCCCGCCCTGTTGCATCGCGCATTGCAGGCGATTGTATACGGCGATTTGTTCATGCGTGTGCTGTACCGCACCAGACCCTATGAAAAGGTAAAGGGCTCTGCAAATGCCCTGCATGAAAAATGGGTAGAAAAGCTGAAAAAAGACCTGCTCAAGGCAGACAGAAGAACGTACTCTGAAAATATCCGCAACATTATCAGGGAATTTGAGGAGCTGCCTTTGTTGGATATCAAGAAGCCCAGAGTCGGCGTGGTTGGGGAAATTTTGGTAAAATTCCACCCTACTGCAAATAACGATCTGGTCAACCTTCTGGAACGCGAAGGCGCAGAAGCGGTTGTACCCGATTTGCTGACCTTTGCGCTGTATTGCTGTCATAATCAGGTGCAGAAGGAAAAATATCTGGGCGGCAGCAGAAAGGCGCGCATTGTCGGGAATCTGGTGGCGAAGGTTATCGAATGGTATCAGAAGCCTATGATGGATGCTCTGGAAAAGAGCAAACGCTTTGATAAGCCCGAAAACATCAGAAGCCTTGGCAAGGAGGCGGAAAAGATTGTTTCCCTCTGCAACCAGACGGGCGAGGGTTGGTTCCTGACAGCGGAAATGATTGAACTGATTCATAGCGGTGTGCCGAATATCGTCTGCACACAGCCCTTCGGTTGTCTGCCGAACCATGTTGTTGGCAAGGGTGTCATCAAGGAGCTGCGCAAGCAGTACCCCATGTCCAACGTGGTTGCGATTGACTATGATCCCGGTGCAAGTGAGGTCAACCAGCTGAACCGTATCAAGCTGATGTTGGCAAGCGCAAATAAAAATCTGGAAAAGGCAAATGAACATAATACAAAGAAGCTGAAAAAGCCCCATTCTGCGGAACGGGTTGCTTTCAAGATTGAAGATTAAAGCGCTGAGCGCTAAGTTGAAAACAGGTTTTCAACTTGTTTGGACAGAAGAATAAACTGATGCGTTCCATCGGTAAACCTTGAAACGCACAGTTTTCCTCGAGTGGGCAAAGCCCCCTCTGCGGATTCCGGTCGGGAAACGCTTCGTTTCCCAAACCCTTCCGTGCAAAGCAAAAGGACATCGGATTTTCCGATGTCCTTTTTGTTTGTCAGCTTAGATAAGATTTGTCAGCTTTGCCTGTACTGCCGCAATCTGTTCATCTGTCGGCTCTGTGGGTGTCCATGTCACATTGATGCCGTCGCCCTCGCGTCTGGGAATCAGGTGGATATGGAAATGGAACACTGTCTGTCCGGCAATGGGGCCGTTATTCTGCAGGATATTCATATCGGTGAAGCCAAGCACTTCCTTCATGGCTCTTGCCAGCTTTGCCGCCAATGCGTATGCTCTGCCTGCCTGTGCAGGGTCGATTTCAAAGACATTTGGCACATGGTTTTTGGGCAGAATCAGTGCATGCCCCTCGCCGGAAGGGAATCTGTCCAGAATTACCTTAAATTCATCATTTTCGTATATGGTTGCAGAAGGAATTTCTCCTGCAATGATTTTGCAAAAAATACAGTCGCTCATAGGTATCTTCCTTTCTTTGGTGTAATTTTCCTCTATCATAACACGAAAAAATGAGAATTTACAGGGGTTTAGCCAAAGTATTTTGCATACAGATGGGAAAGGGCGACGGTATGATTCTGCTTATCCGTCAGGATTTCAAAAAAGGCGTTCCGGAGGTCTGCTTCCGTCATGGCAAAGAGCAGAGCGCGATAGAATGAAATATCATCCATTTCAGCAAGCAGCAGTTCCTCCAGAAGGGCGCAGGTATCGGTGGCTTCTGTGGCTTCTTCTGTTTCGCAGGCTTCGTTTTCCTGTGGCGTTGTGCCGAAAATGAGAAAGCCGACCTCCTGCAAAAGCCGCAGATGCTTCTTTCCGTCCAGATACATGGTGCGGAGAATCTGTCCCGCCTCTGAAAGCTCTGCACGGTCAAGAAGGGTCTCAAATTTTCGGGTGGTTTCCGTTGCTTCTGTACGGGCGAGGGAAAGCAGTTCCTCTAGACGCTTATCCTGCGCAAGCAGCGAGGGCTTCTCTGCCTGCGTTTCCTTCGCACGGGAATGATATAGCTGTGTATTTCGGTTGTATGGATACATATTTGTCTCCTTTTGCTTTTTCTATCATCCTATGCAAAAGGGCTGTCCTTCTTGCCTTTTGGCAGGGAAATAAGGATGGTATGCGGCAGGGTTTTGTGTTAGAATGAGGAAAAGGAATTGAGAAACTCTGAAAAGGTGGGTATAAAAAATGAGCAAGAAAATCGTATTGACGGGCGGCGGCACAGCCGGGCATGTGACCCCGAATTTGGCATTGCTGCCATATCTGAAGCAGGAAGGCTATGAGGTTATTTATATCGGCTCTCAGAATGGCATTGAGCGCACGCTGATTGAGGCGGAGGGCATCCCTTATTATGGCATTTCCACAGGGAAGTTGCGCCGTTATCTTTCCAAGGAGAACCTCAAGGATGTATTCAAGGTGCTGAAGGGCATCAGCGAAGCAAAGCGTCTGTTAAAGAAATTAAAGCCGGATTTGGTATTTTCCAAGGGTGGCTTTGTGGCGGTTCCCGTTGTGCTGGGTGCAAAGAAGAACCACGTTCCCGTTATTATCCATGAATCGGACATCACCCCCGGTCTGGCGAATAAGATTGCTATGCCCTCCGCAAGGGTGATTTGTGCCACCTTCCCTGAAACCCTGCAGTATGTGCCGAAGGGTAAGGGTGTGCATACGGGGACACCCATCCGTAAGGAATTATTCGAGGGGGAGAGAGAAAAAGGTCTGTCCGCCTGTGGCTTCAGCGGCGAAAAGCCTGTTCTGCTGATGATGGGCGGCTCTCTGGGGGCGGTCAAGCTGAATGACTGCCTGCGTGAAATCCTGCCTGAACTGACAAAGACGTTTGATATCATCCATCTTTGCGGCAAGGGAAATCTGGATGAAGCTCTGCAAAACAGAACAGACTATAAGCAGTTTGAATATGTTTCCGAGGGGCTGAATGATTTATTCGCGGCGGCGGATTTTGTGGTTTCCCGCGCAGGGAGCAACTCCATTTCGGAATTTCTGGCACTGAAAAAGCCGAGCCTGCTCATCCCTCTGAGCGCAAGGGCGAGCCGCGGCGATCAGATTCTCAATGCGGCCTCCTTTGAAAAGCAGGGCTTTGCGCGCGTGCTGGATGAGGATGAAATGACGGCAGAAACGATGAAAAAAGAGATTTTTGCTTTGTATGAAAATAAGGAAAAATATGTTGTGGCTATGGAAAAAAGCCCTGCGGGGGACGGCGTTGCAGCTGTGATGACGCAGATTAAAGCCTTGATGCGCTGATTTTGGCAAGAAACAGCGAAAATGTTAATGCAATCTTAAGAATTTCTGAATTGACACTCCAAAGACGGATGGACTAAAATGGACGTTAGGAAAAAGAAAACGGAGGAAATGAAAATGAAGAAAAGATACCTTGCGTTGGCGTTGGCGGCAGTTCTGGCAGTTTGTGCGGCAGGCTGCGGCAAAGAGGAAGCGAAGGACGATAGCAATAAAACGGCAGAAAAGGGAACGGTAGATACCACGGAAATTTTACAGGCGCAGATGCCTGAGGAGGGCGAGGAAATCGCCGTGATTACTACATCCAAGGGGGTTGTGAAGATGCGCTTTTTCCCCGAAGAAGCACCTAAGGCAGTGGAAAACTTCAAAACACTGGCAAAGAAGGGCTATTATAACGGGCTGCTTTTTCATCGTGTGATTGAGGACTTCATGGTGCAGACGGGCGACCCGAAGGGTGACGGCACAGGCGGCGAAAGCTGCTGGGGCGAAGCCTTCGAGGATGAAATTTCCCCGAAGCTGCATTATTACAGAGGTGCGGTTGCCATGGCAAATTCCGGTGCGAATACAAACGGCAGTCAGTTCTTTATCGTACAGGCAAAAGACGTTGTAGAGGAAGCGCTGACCGCACTGCGGGATGCCCGTGATAATAACGAAGGCGAGGAGCTGGGCGTAACCCTGACAGACGGGAAGTATTATACCTTCAGTCAGCTGTTCCCCGATTCTGTTCTGGAGCACTACAAAGAGGTCGGCGGCGCGGCACATCTGGAATATGTTTTCGGCAATCCCTATACCATTTTCGGGCAGGTCTTTGAGGGTCTGGATGTGGTGGATGCCATCGCGGCGGCAGAAACAAATGAAAACGATAAGCCTGTGGAGGATATTACCATCGAAAGCATTACCTTTGAAAATTATCATGCACAATAACAAAAACATAACAGAAAAATTCGGGGGCGTTTGGTTGTGCAAACGCCCTTCTGCATGGGAAAAACACGGGCAAATCTGCATTTTCTGTTGCAAATAGGGGTAAATCATAGTATTATTTGAAAGAATGGAGTAATTTGTACAAAAATAAGAAGAACAAAAGGAGAGACAATAAATGAGCTTGTATGAAGATTGGATGAAGAAGGCATTTTCTCAGGAAGGCCGCAGCATTGAAGCGGTTTGGGAGGAATATCTGCCCAAGGAACAGAAAATCTATGAATATATCCTCGGCGAAAAGGTAACAAAGCTGGAAGGCACGATTGCGGAGCTGGCTGCACGTTTCGATATGACAGCAGAAATGATTGTTGCATTTATCGACGGTCTGAACGCATCTCTGGAAGAACCCTTTGATATGGAGACTCTGGCAGAGGACACAAAGGTTTGCATCAATATTGATTTTGAGAAGCTGTATAAGCTGATGATTGAATATAAGGCAGAGCATCTGTCCAACCTGCCCCAGTGGGACGGTATTTATGACGCAGAAACCAGAAAGCATTTTGCACTGGAACAGAAGAAATCCAAAACCATCGTAAAGGGCGAAAAAATCGGTCGTAACGATCCCTGCCCCTGCGGTTCCGGTAAAAAATATAAAAAATGCTGCGGCAGAAACGCGTAAGGCTATGAAGACGATTGTGGCAAAGGTTGACCTGCGCCAAGCGTCATCCGCAGAAGTCATTCAGACGGCTGCAAAAATTTTGCAGGAGGGCGGTCTGGTGGCTTTTCCTACAGAAACCGTTTACGGTCTGGGCGGAAATGGCTTGGACAGCGCAGCCTGTGAAAAAATATATCTTGCGAAGGGGCGGCCTTCGGACAACCCCTTAATCCTGCATATTTCCGAAATAGAAGAATTAGACCGCATTGTTGCGGAGGTTTCCCCGCAGGCAAAGGCGTTGATGGATGCCTTCTGGCCCGGCCCGCTGACGATGATTTTCAAGAAGAAGGATATTGTCCCTGCGAAGGCAACCGGCGGTCTGGATACCGTAGCGGTGCGTTTTCCGAATCACCCCGTTGCGAGGGCGATTATCCGCGCGGCAGGTCTGCCCATTGCGGCACCGAGCGCCAATTCCTCAGGCAAGCCAAGCCCCACCAGAGCCTCCCATGTGGAGTATGATCTGAATGGGAAGATAGATATGATTGTGGACGGCGGAGCGGCAGAATGGGGACTGGAATCCACGATTGTGGATGTTTCGGACGAAATCCCCATGATTCTGCGTCCCGGTGCGGTGACAAAGGAAATGATAGAGGAGGTTGTCGGGCAGGTAGAAATTGATCCGGCAATCCTGCACAAGCCCACGGCGGATTTTAAACCAAAAGCACCGGGGATGAAATATACGCATTATTCTCCCAAGGCAGAGGTTTTTCTGGTGAAGGGAGAACAGAAGGCTGTTGCAGAAAGGATTAACGCGCTTGCGGCGGCGGAACGTGCGGCAGGCAAAAAGGTCGGCGTGATGGCAACGGAGGAAACAAAGACGCTATATCATGCGGATATCATTCTTTCTCTGGGCAGCAGAGCAAAACCCGAAGAAATCGGCGCGAACCTTTTCAAAACCCTGCGGAAATTTGATTTTCTGGGGGTGGATGTGGTTTATTCCGAGGTCTTTTCCGAAAAAGGCGAGGGAATGGCGATTATGAACCGTCTGAACAAGGCGGCAGGCTATCGGGTATTAGAAGCGGAATAGAGAAGAAAAAAAGGAGTGTTTGATATGTTGGCATTGGGCTGTGATCATGGCGGTTACCCCCTGATGAAGGAAGTCATCAAATATCTGGAGGATAATAAAATTGCATTTAAGAACTTCGGCACCTACTCCGAAGCCTCTGTAGATTATCCCGAATATGCAAAAAAGGTTGCACACGCAGTTGCCGAAGGCGAATGTGAAAAGGGTATCCTGATTTGCGGCACGGGCATCGGTATTTCCATTGCGGCAAATAAGGTAAAGGGTATCCGCTGTGCATTGTGCGGCGATGTGTTCTCCGCAAAGGCAACCAGAGAGCATAATGATGCAAATATTCTGGCGCTGGGCGCACGAGTAACAGGGCCCGGTCTGGCACTGGAGATTGTAAAGGCGTTCCTGGAAACACCGTTTTCCAATGACGAGCGTCACATCAGAAGAATTAAACAAATCGAAGATTGAGAGGGAAGAAGCATGAGTAAATTATTTGTATCCGAGCATCCTCTGATTCATACCAAAATGGCAATGCTTAGAGATGAACAGACCGGCACAAAGGAATTTCGTGAGATTATCGGCGAGGTAGCCTCTCTGCTTCTGTATGAAGCAACCAGAGATCTGCCCTTGAAGGAAGTACAGGTAAAAACACCCATCGCGACCGCAACCTGCAAAACCATTGATACCAAGCTTGCGATGGTTCCTATTCTGCGCGCAGGGCTTGGCATGACAGATGGGCTTTTGAACCTGCTGCCTGCGGCAAAAATCGGGCATATCGGTTTGTATCGTGATGAAACCACACTGGAGCCTGTGGAATATTACTGCAAGCTGCCTCTGGATATTGAAGAACGTACCGTATTTCTGACAGACCCTATGCTGGCAACGGGCGGTTCCGCAGATGCGGCAATCGGCTTTCTGAAGGCAAGAGGGGTAAAAAATATTATTTTCCTGTGTATTCTGGCAGCAACAGAGGGCGTGGAGCGTTTGCAGAAGAATCATCCCGATGTGGATATTTATGCAGCGGCGTATGATGACGGCAGTCTGAATGAGCATGGATATATCGTACCCGGTCTGGGGGACGCAGGCGACCGTATCTTCGGTACGAAGTAAAACCACTCCCGGGAGGAGAGATTGATTTTGGTAGAACATAACTGGTTATTATATATTGCTGCCTTTGCTTGTGCCTTCGCCATCACTCTGGTGACGACACCCTTCGCAAAATGGCTTTCCGTCAAATGCGGCGCAATCGATTATCCGAAGGACAGAGGTGTGCATAAAAAACCAATGCCCCGTATGGGCGGGGTAGCCATCGTGCTTGGCTTTACAATTACGGTGCTGATGGTGAATTATTTTGATAAAAGCATGGACAGCAGACAATTTGCAGGCTTTTTGGTTGGCGCACTGCTGATTGCAGGCTTGGGCGTAGTGGATGATATGAAAAATCTGCCGGCAAAGCTGAAATTCTGCGTGCAGATTCTGGCGGCGCTGATTGTCATTTTTTCCGGCACACGGATTCAGGTGGTGCTTTGGCCCGTAACGGCATATTTGCAGAAATTTAGTATCCCCATCACGCTTGTCTGGATTGTCGGCGTGACGAACGCGGTAAATCTGATTGACGGTTTGGATGGTCTGGCGGCAGGGGTTACCTCCATTGCGGCAATGAGCCTGATGGTGCTCTGCATTATGACAGGCAGCACAACGGCGGTTGGCTTAACGGCGGCACTGGCAGGGGCTTGTCTGGGCTTCCTTCCCAGAAACTTCAACCCTGCGGAAATCTTTATGGGTGATACAGGCTCTACGTTCCTTGGCTTTGTGCTTGCGGTAACGAGTATCCTCGGCGTATTCAAGGGCTATGCCCTGCTTGCGCTGATTGTGAGCGTGCTTTGTGTTGGACTGCCTGTGTTTGATACGATTTGTGCAATGCTGCGCCGTATGGCGAAAAATCAGCCCATCATGCAGGCGGACAGAGGACATCTGCATCATAAGCTGATTGACCATGGCTTCAGCCAGAGACAGGCGGTATTGATTATGTATACCATCAGCCTGCTGTTGGGGCTTCTGGCAATCTTTATCAGCTTTAAGGATTCCGGTACGATTGTGGTTATGGCGCTGACGGTGATTGTGCTGTGCTTCATCATTTATTATTTCAATGCCCATATCAGAAATAAGCAAGACCATGATGATAAATAATGGCTCAGACGATTTTCTCCCTGTTTCCAAAACAGGGAGATTTTTTCTGCCCGCGTATCTGTTTTTTTAAAAGGAAATATAGTATAATAAAGGTTCAGAAAATAACAGATTCCGGTGAGAAAGGAGGAAAGCCGTATGGCGGAAGAAATTCGTTTAAGTAAAAGCTTCATAGAAACCGAGCTGCCGCAGGCACCTCCCTTATATGTGTCGGTTTATCTGATGACATTAGCCGTTGGGCAGGATGCGAAGAAGGTGGCTGAACGGCTGAAAGCCACAGAAACAGATGTCCTCTATGCTTGGGGCTATTGGAAGGGCAAGGGCTATTTGCAGGAGGAGAAAAAGCAGGAAACAGAAAGACCTGCATTGGTTTCCTCTGTACGCCCCGATTATTCTCCGAGAGAATTGGCACTTTACATAAAAAATGATAAGGTCAGAAAATTATTTGATTCCGCGCAGAAAAAGCTGGGAAAAATGCTTTCGCAGCAGGATATGAGCCTGCTGTTCAGCTTTTATGATTGGCTTGGTCTGCCGATGGAGGTCATCGAGCTGCTGCTTTCCTATTGCACCGCAAGCGGGCATACCGGTATGCGTTATATCGAAAAGGTCGCTATCGGCTGGGCAGAGGAAGGCGTGAATACTGTGGAAAAGGCAGCGGAATATATTGAGCTGCGGAAAACCGGCTACCGCTCTATTTTGCAGGCGTTTGGGCAGAATCGTATGCCTGTGGCGGCAGAGGAAGCCTATATGAAAAAATGGCTGCAGGAATATAAGCTGCCGTTGGATGTGGTGAAGCTTGCCTGTGAAAGAACGGTCATGCAGACGGGAAAGGCATCCTTTGCATACGCCGACCGTATTCTGGAAAATTGGAAAAAGGCAGGCGTGTCCGCTGTCGCGGATGTGCAGGCGCAGGATGCCGCCTTTGCGGCGAAAAAGGCGCAGAATACATCGACCGCACAGACTGCAGAAAAGCCACAGCGCGCACAGAAGCAGAATCGTTTCATCAATTATACGCAGAGCGAATGGGATTTTGCGGAGCTGGAGAGACTGGAACGGGAACAGAGAGAAAAATGGTAAAAACAGATAAAATAGATTGGGGGGAGAAAATTGGCAACGAAAACACAGATTTACAAGGAAGTCCTGCGGGAATATGATGCCCTGCGGACGCGTAAGGCGGCGGAGCTGCGAGAACGGAAGGAAAGCCTGTATGCGCGCTTTCCGCGTCTGGCAGAAATAGAGGAGACGCTTTCCATGGTTGGTGTTTCTACGGCAAAGCTGGTGCTGCTGCATCCGGAGGAACGGGAAAAAGCAATGACGGAAATGAAACAGAAGCAGCAGGTCTTACAGGACGAGCGGATGGCACTTCTGGCGAAAAACTGCCTTTCTCCCTCTTTGCTGAAGCTGGAATACGCATGTGAGAAATGCAGGGATACAGGCTATATCGAAGGTACGCCCTGCACCTGCATGCGGCGCAGGCTGATGGATAGGCTGTATGACCAGTCCAATGTACGCGATGTGATTAAGCTGGAAAATTTCGATACCTTCGATTTGCGTCTCTTTGATACAGAGGTTGTGCCTGCGGAGGGCATTTCGCCCAAGGAAAATGCACAGCGCAATCTGAAAAAGGCAATGGAATTTGCGGAACATCCGGAGGGGGAAAATCTCCTGCTTTACGGCGGCGCAGGCAGAGGGAAAACCTTTCTGTGCAACTGTATTGCCAAAGAGGTGCTGGAGCATGGAAAAACGGTGCTTTATCTGACGGCAGGGCAGCTTTTCAAGCAGCTGGAGGATATGCGCTTTCGCAATAAGGAGGAGGAAGAGCCCTTCGATTGGGACAGTGAAATTCTGGATGCGGATCTGCTGATTATCGATGACCTTGGGACGGAATTTGCAACGATGTTTACCGCCTCGGAGCTGTTCCGCATTGTCAATGACAGAAAGCTGAGAAAACGCCCTGTTGTGATTTCTACCAATCTGGATTATCGTGCGCTGATGGAGCAGTATTCCGACCGCGTGATGAGCCGCCTGATTGGGGAATATACTACACTGAAATTCTTCGGGGATGATATCCGGATGAAGAAAAAATACAGATAAGACAAAACAGGGTTTTGCTTTATATTCAGACAGAGGAATAAACAGAGGAGCTTCGACAGGTGGCAAGTGCCTTGAAGCCCTCTGTTTTTCTTTTTCCCTGTAATAGTAAGAGCTTTTTTGCAAAAAAGACGATTTTTTTCAGCCTGTCCGTTGAAATCCTGCGTTGCGTTTCTCCGGAAAGTATGCTAGAATTATATCTTGATATGGTCTCTGTATTTGGAACAGAAAAACGGAGATGGAGAAAGAAACGAGAATAAGGAGGAACGCTCTTGAACAAATATCTTAAACCAATCGGAATTTATGTGCTGATTTTTGTGGTTATTTTAGCGGCACTGGCGTATACAGGCCCACAGATTCTTCCGCAGCGCAATGATGCGGCGCAGGAGGAATATGTCTACAGCGACCTGTTGAAGGAACTGGACGAAAATAACGTGGCTTCTGTGGAGGTTTCCAGAAGAACAGAGGTCGGAGACTACGGTACGGCGGAGGCAACGCTGAAGGACGGCAGTGTCATCCGTGTGGATGTGCCGAGTATATCCGTATTGCAGCAGGTGCTGGATGAAAAAGCCCTGACAAATGACGTAAAGATTGACGTTGGGGATTTGCAGAGAGAAAGCATGCTTTCTCAGGTGGTACCCTCTCTCATCATGATGATTGTGATGATTATTATCTTTATTCTGCTGTTCAACCGTATGCAGGGCGGCGGCGGAAAGATGAACAACTTCGGCAAGAGCAAGGCAAAAATGAGCGTTGACGGGGAAAGCAATGTTACCTTTGACAACGTAGCAGGCTGTGACGAGGAAAAGGGTGAGCTGGAGGAATTGGTAGAATTTCTGAAGGCACCCAAGAAATTTACGGAGTTAGGTGCGCGCATCCCGAAGGGTGTGCTGCTGGTGGGCCCTCCGGGTACCGGTAAAACATTGCTGGCAAAGGCAGTTGCCGGCGAGGCAGGCGTACCCTTTTTCAGCATTTCCGGTTCCGACTTCGTGGAAATGTTTGTCGGTGTCGGTGCATCCCGTGTAAGGGATTTGTTTGAACAGGCGAAGAAAAACGCCCCCAGTATTGTATTTATCGACGAAATTGATGCTGTCGGCAGACGCAGAGGTGCAGGTCTTGGCGGCGGACACGATGAACGCGAGCAGACATTGAACCAGCTGTTGGTTGAGATGGACGGCTTCGGCATCAACGAAAGCGTTATTATCATTGCGGCAACCAACCGTGCAGATATCCTTGACCCGGCACTGCTCAGACCCGGTCGTTTTGACAGACAGGTTTATGTCGGCAGACCCGATGTAAAGGGCAGAGAGGCCATCCTGCGCGTGCATGCAAAGGGCAAGCCTATGGCATCTGAGGTGGATTTGAAGGTGGTTGCGCAGACAACTGCAGGCTTCACCGGTGCGGATCTGGCAAACCTTTTGAATGAAGCGGCGCTGCTGACCGCCAGAGACGGCAAGAAGAAAATTGATATGGAAGAAATCCAGAAGGCACTGATTAAAATCGGTGTCGGGACGGAAAAGAAAACAAGAGTCATTTCCGAAAAGGAAAAATACATCACAGCATACCATGAGGGCGGTCATGCCATCCTCTTTGAGGTGCTGAGCGAGCTTGACCCTGTCCATAGCATTTCCATCATTCCTACGGGGATGGCGGGCGGCTATACTATGCCACTGCCCGGTGAGGACAGAATGTATATGACAAAAATGATGATGGAACAGGAAATCATCAGCCTTCTGGGCGGTCGTGCGGCAGAAGAACTTGTAATCAAGGATATCACCACCGGTGCATCCAATGATATTGAACGTGCGACATCCATGGCAAGAGATATGGTAACAAAATACGGCATGAGCGAGCTGCTTGGGCCCATCCAGTTCGGCGGCGATAATGATGAGGTCTTTATCGGCAGAGACTGGGGACATGCAAGAAATTACGGCGAAGGCGTAGCGGCAACCATCGATCAGGAGGTTAACCGTATTGTGACAGACGCTTATCGGGAGGCAAAGCGCCTCTTGCAGGAGAACATGGAAATGCTCCATGCAACCGCAAAGCTCTTAGTAGAAAAGGAAAAGGTAACAGGGGACGAATTCCGCTCTTTGTTTGACCAGAAGGTACGCAACGAGGTTCTGGGCATTGCAAATGAGGCGGAGCAGCCCACAGAAACAGCGGAAAACAGAGAGGAGAACTAAGGATTATGGAATTCAAAAACATCGTACCCGGTATGACATTTGAAAAGGAATTTATCGTAGAGGAAGGCGATACCGCATCTCATTTCGGCAATGATAAGGTGCCTGTATTCGCATCCCCCAGATTGATTTCCTGGATTGAAGGCACAGCAATCGGCACAGTTGCTCCTTTCCTGCCGGAAGGCTGGGAAACCGTAGGCACAACCTTCGATCTTGCACACCTTGCCGCAACACCCGTTGGCATGAAGGTGCGCGTGGTAACAGAGGTGACAGAGGTGAAGGGCAAGATGCTGACCTACTCTGTAAAGGCGTATGACGAAGTGGATAAAATCTGCGAAGGCACACATGGCCGTGCCATCATCGAGCTGGATAAATTCCTGAGCCGTGTAAACAAAAAAGGCACAAAATAAGAAGCAAGGCAAACGAAGGTCTGGAGTGCGTCCCGTACTGCAGGCCTTTTTCTTCGAGAGAAAAAGGAGAGGCATTATGGCAAAGAAAATTCTGGCGGCGGCCAATAATAAAGAGCAGAAATATTTTATGGAGGAGGAATTTAAATTCCTGCCCGATACGATTAAAGAGGATTTGAAGCGCATCTGCGTTTATATGGCAGAAAAGCTGAACTGCACTTTTCTGGTAGGCTTTGATGACAACGGCGATGTGTATTTTGAGACTATAAAGCATGAGGGTGATTTTGATTTTGACGAAATCGGTGCAGAACTGGAAATCAAACGCCTGCAAAAGGAAGAGTTGGAGTTGTTCCGTGCGATGGAGCTGTGGTATGTGCTTTTTTGCACAAAAGAGGGCGCACCTGCGAAGGAGGAATTGATGCGCAGAGCGGCAGCAGAGGGGAAAACCTTATAAGATTGTGTAAAAAATAACAAGAAAATCAAAAAAAATATTGTAAAATCCGCAGTTGCTGTTATAATGGATTTGGTTGTGTATCAACGGCGGAGAAAAGGGGAAATAGCATGACCCGTTTCGGGCAGGCATAGAAACACCCCTTGCCGTAAGGCACAGAAAAATATGATTCCAAGTCATCTTGTATCCTGCGAGAATGAGAATGAAAGGAGCTTTTCAAATGAGCGAAACAGCAAACACACAAACAGAAAAGAAAAGTAAAATGTCCGCAAGAGAACTGACCACATTGGGCCTTCTGACAGGGGTACTGCTTCTGATGAGCGTAACTCCCTTGGGATATTTCCATACCTTCGGGTTAGATATTTCTCTGATGATGGTTCCCGTTGCAATCGGCGCGATGCTGATGGGCCCCAAGGCAGGGGCATGGCTGGGGCTGATTTTCGGCGCAACCAGCTTTTATCAGGCGGTGACAGGCTCCTCTGCGTTCAGCACGATGCTGTTTAACATTAACCCTATCTATGCGTTCCTGCTTTGCATCCCCACCCGTGTGCTGATGGGCTTTCTGACAGGTGTGATTTTTAAAGCGGCGCAGAAGGTGGATAAAAAGAAAACAGTCTGCTATTTTGTCGGCGGCTTTTTTGCGGCATTTCTGAATACATTGTTTTTCATGGGCGTGCTGCTTATTTGCTACTGGAATACAGAATTTATTCAGGGTATCAATGAAACATTGGGCGGTCTGAATCCTCTGATGTTCGTGGTTGCGTTTGTCGGCGTGAACGGCGCATTGGAAATGCCCTCCAGCTGTATTGTCGGCGGTATTGTTTCCAAGGCAGTCAACAGAGCATTGTATACGAAAAAGGAAGCATAAGTTTTACATAAATAAGAAAATGTAAATGCATACGGCGCAGGATGGATTTCCTGCGCTGTTCTTCATATAAAATTCCGAATAGGAGAAGGTTTTATGTTATTGGTAATTGATGTGAGCAATACAAATATGGTTTTGGGCGTATTTAATGGGGAGAACCTTGTGGCGAACTGGCGGCTCTCTACGAAAAGCGGACGCACTGCGGATGAAACAGGGCTTCTGATTTGCAGCCTGTTTGAATATTCTGATGTTTCTGTATGCGATATTGAGGCAATCATTGTTTCCTCTGTTGTGCCGGATGTGATGTATTCCACACTCAATGGCATTAAAAAATTTTTGAAAAAAGACCCGATTGTGGTGCGTGCCGGTCTGAAAACAGGTATCAACCTGCGGATGGAAAACCCGAAGGAAATGGGGACAGACCGTATTGTCAACCTTGTGGCGGCGTATGAGCTGTATGGCGGCCCTGCCATTGTGGTGGATTATGAAACCGCAACCACATTTGATGTTGTCAGCGAGAAGGGCGAATTTTTGACAGGCATAACGGCACCCGGACTGCAAACCTGCGCAGATGCGCTGTATCAAAGGGCGGCAAATCTGCCGAAGTTTGAAATTGTGAACCCTGAAAGCGTGATTACGAAAAACACCGTAGAGAGCATGCAGGCAGGCTTGGTGGTCGGGCATATCGGTGAAGCAAAATTCATCATTCAGAAAATCAAGGAGCATTTCAACTGCCCCAATATGAAGGTCATTGCCACAGGCGGCTTGGGCAAGGTGATTTATGAAGAGGAAAATGGCATTTTTGATGTCTATGACCCTGTTCTTTCCTTGCATGGACTGCGGCTGATTTACGGGAAGAATAGGAACAAACGATAATGAAAAAGCATTACCGGCTTTTTCGGTCAATTAGGAGGAAAGCAGATGCTTTTGGTAATCGATGTTGGAAACACCAACTTTGTTTTGGGCTTATATAAAAAAGAAAAATTGGTAAAGTGTTGGAGAATGACAACCGGCGGCAATCGCACAGCAGATGAAACCGGCATTTTTATTCATGGTCTCTTTGATGCGGTAGGGATAGATGCAGGGAAGGTCGAGGCGGTTATCATTTCCTCTGTTGTCCCCGATATTATGTATTCTCTCACGCAGGGGATTCGCAAATATTTCAATATCGAACCGATGATTGTCGGCGTTGGGATGAAAACGGGGATTGTGATTAAACGGGATGACCCGAAATCCGTCGGCTCTGACCGTATCGTTGACCTTGTGGCGGCAAATGAGATTTACGGCGGCCCTGCTATTGTCATTGATTACGGCACAGCAAACACCTTTGATGTCATCAATGAAAAAAGCGAATTTATCACAGGCTTTATCACGCCCGGCATTTCCTCCTGCGCAGAGGCTTTGTATCAGAAGGCGGCACAGCTGCCGAAAATCGAGATTAAGGCACCGAAGACCATTATTGCGAAAAACACTGTGGACAGCTTTCAGGCAGGGCTTGTGCTGGGGCATATCGGGCAGACGAAATATATCATCGAGCAGCTGAAGGAAAAGCTGAATCTGCCCAATATGAAGGTCATTGCCACAGGCGGCTTGGCAAGGGTGATTGATCCCAAGGGCGAAATCTTTGATGTGCTTGACCCCGTATTGACGCTGAAGGGTCTGCGCATTTTATACGAAAAAAATAAATGATAAGTCAAAAAACAGGTGTTTTGCCTGTTTTTTCTTTCATGGAAAGCTTGAAAAAGAAGGAAGGTGACGGTTATGAAAATCGGAAATGTAGCGCTGGAAAATAATGTATTCCTTGCGCCCATGGCAGGCGTGACGGATTTGCCCTTCCGCATCCTCTGCAAGGAGATGGGCTGCGGTCTGGTGTATTCCGAAATGGTGAGCGCAAAAGGGATTTTATATGATAATAAAAACACAACAGAGCTGCTTGAGGTTGACCCGAAGGAACGCCCGGTTGCGGTGCAGCTGTTCGGCTCCGATCCGGAGATTTTGGGGGCAATGGCGAAGAAAATCGAGGAGTATCCCATTGATATCATTGATGTGAACATGGGATGCCCTGCGCCGAAAATCGTGAAAAACGGGGAAGGCTCGTGTCTGATGAAAACGCCCGAATTGGTCGGAAAAATCGTGCGTTCCCTGGTGGAAAGCCAGAAAAAGCCTGTGACGATTAAGTTCCGTAAGGGCTTTGATGAGGAACACATCAACGCGGTGGAGATTGCGAAGATTGCCGAGGCAAACGGCGCGTCCGCGGTGGCAGTGCATGGCAGAACCAGAGAGCAGTATTACAGCGGCAAGGCGGATTGGGATATCATCAAGGAAGTGAAGGCGGCGGTGCAGATTCCCGTCATTGGCAACGGCGATATCTTCACACCACAGGATGCCAAAAATCTGCTGGAGCATACAGGCTGTGATGCCATCATGGTTGGGCGCGGCGCACAGGGCAATCCATGGATTTTCAAGAGGATTCTGCATTATCTCAAAACGGGGGAGCTTCTGCCCGAACCGACCGCACAGGAGCGCGTAGAGAAGGCGCTGCGCCATTCTCAGATGCTGATTGCCTATAAGGGCGAATATATCGGGATTCGGGAAATGCGCAAGCACATGGCATGGTATATGAAGGGACTGCCCGGTGCGGCGGAGCTGCGCGGTAAGCTGAATTATGCGGAAACCATGGCGGAAATGAAAGCATTATTACATGAATATTTAAAGGATCATCAGTAAATTTAGGCTCTCTGTGGGAGATTTTGTTACGAAATTTCCTGCGGAGAGTTTTTTTGATGTAAAAATGGAAAGTTTACTTGACATTTGAAAGCGAAGGGAATATACTGATGGAAAGTAAGCTTTACATTTTGGAGGAAAACGAAATGAAAAACAGATTGGAGGAAATCCGAAAGGAGCGCGGCATCCGACAGGAGGAACTGGCGCGGGCATTGGAGGTTTCGCGTCAGACCATCGGCTCTCTGGAAAACGGGAGATATAACCCATCTATCCTGTTGGCATTTAAGATTGCGCGCTATTTCGACATGGCGATTGAGGATATTTTCATTTATGAGGAGGGAACGGAATGAGAGATAGAAGAAAAGGCGGTTTTCTGTTGGCGGCAGGGATTCTATTTGTTGCGGTATCTGTATTCGTGAAGGACAGCTATTATGCGAATATTCTGCGTTCATGGGGAATAGCATGGGGAGTAATCGGTTTTTTGCGGCTGAGAGAATATTTTTATTATAAAAAGCCGGAGCATCAGGCGGAATATGAAGAAAAAGAAACGGCGGCGCGCATCAATCGGACGGATGAGCGGAAGGTGCTTCTGCGGCAGATGGCAGGGCATAAGGCATATCAGGTGATGTTTTTCGTACTGATTGCGGTCAGCTTTCTGTTTGCCCTCCTGCGTGTGGAATGGTGGGTGACAGGGGTGCTGTGCCTGCTGTGGGTATTGCAGTATCTTCTGGGGATTGCCTTTATGAGATATTATGAAAAGCGGTTGTAAGAAAGAGAGAAAAAGAAAAAGCAGTAACTGCATTGCAAATAAAAAATGGCTGTCTCTATCCGTTTGGGAATAGAAACAGCCATATTTTTTTACTGAATATCTACAACCTCATAGCCTGCATCAGTGACAGCCTTTACCAGTGCTTCATCGCTGATATCCTTCGTCAGCTCTACCTCTGCGGATTTGCCCTCCAGAGAAACGGTTGCCTTTACGCCGTCCATATCGTTCAGCGCCTTGTCTACTCTGCCTGTGCAGTGGCTGCACATCATACCTTCGATTTTCAATACCTTTTTCATTTTTACGTCCTCCTCATTTGGAATGTTTTTCTCGTCTTTTTGTTCTATCACCTGCGCCGTTTTTTCGGCGGAATGTGCCTGATGGGTGGGGGTAAACAGCCTTAATCTGAGGGCATTGCCGACAACGAAGGCAGAGCTGAAGCTCATTGCCGCCGCGGCGAACATCGGGTTCAGCTTCCATCCCAGAACGGAATAGAACACACCTGCCGCAAGTGGAATCCCACAGCAGTTATAGAAGAATGCCCAGAACAAATTCTGCTTGATATTTTTAATGGTTGCGTGGCTCAGCTGAACGGCTGTGACCGCATCCAGAAGGTCGCTTTTCATCAGCACGATATCTGCCGATTCCATGGCAACATCTGTACCTGCGCCGATGGCAATGCCGACATCCGCGCGGGTCAGTGCGGGCGCATCGTTAATGCCGTCGCCGATCATGGCAACCTTTTTGCCGCTTTCCTGCAAACGGCGCACTTCCATTTCCTTATCCTGCGGCAGAACCTCCGCAATCGCCTGAATCCCAAGCTGGCTTGCAATGGTGTTTGCCGTACGTTTATTATCCCCTGTCAGCATGACAACGTCAATCCCCATCTGATGAAAGCTGTCCACGGCTTCCTTACTTGTGGGCTTCAGCGGATCAGCCAGACCGAGGATGCCGAGGAGCTTTTCTCCCTCCGCAAAGAACAGCGGTGTTTTGCCCTGTTCCGCAAGCTCTGCCGCTTTTTCGGCGAAATCTCCGAGGTCGATTTTTCTTTCCTGCATCATTTTCAGATTGCCGCCTAGGATATGCTTGCCATTCACATCCGCTTCAATGCCCTGTCCTGCGGTCGCTGAGAGGTTTTCTGCCTTCTGTGGCACAATTTCCTTCTCCTTGGCATAATTCATCACAGCTTCGGCGAGAGGGTGTTCAGAGAGTGCCTCAATGGAAGCTGCCGCACGCAGGAAGGGATTTTTCAGCACACCGGGCGCAGGCAGAACATCCGTCACAACGGGATGACCCTCTGTCAGCGTGCCTGTTTTATCCAGAACAACGGTATCAATTTTATGTGCAATTTCCAGACTTTCTGCGGATTTTACCAGAATCCCGTATTCCGCACCCTTGCCTGTGCCGACCATGATTGCCGTAGGCGTTGCCAGACCCAATGCGCAGGGGCAGGAGATCACCAGAACTGCAATACCAATCGAAAGGGCAAAGGAGAAGGGCTGACCGACAAGCATCCACACGACCGTTGCGATAATGGCAATCGTGATGACGGTCGGGACGAAAATGCCGCTGACCTGATCTGCCAGCTTGGCAATGGGGGCCTTAGAGGCACTCGCTTCCTCAACTAAGGTGATGATATGGGAAAGGGTAGTATCACTGCCGATATGGGTTGCTTCCATACGGAAGAAACCGCTTTTATTGACGGTTGCGCCAATCACGCTGTCGCCAACCTGTTTATCCACGGGGATGGATTCGCCTGTAATCGCGCTTTCATCCACGGCGGAGGAGCCTTCGACGATTTTGCCGTCTACGGGGATACTCTGCCCGGGACGCACCACGATGATATCCCCAACGGCAACCTGCTCCACGGGAATTTCAACTTCCTTGCCATCCTTCATGACGGTTGCCATCTTGGGTGCCAGATCCATCAGCTTGCTGATTGCTTCGGAGGTTTTGCCCTTGGAGCGTGTCTCCATATATTTCCCGACCGTAATCAGCGTCAGAATCATTGCTGCGCCCTCCAGATATAGCTCCATGGCGTAATGATGCGCCGTCATAAGGTCGCCATGCCCCATATAATAGGCCATGGCGTAAATCGCAAAGATGCTGTAGATATAGGATGCGGCAGAGCCGAGCGCTACCAGAGAGTCCATGTTGGGAGCTCTGTGCCAAAGCGCCTGAAAGCCGACAACGAAAAATTTCTTATTGATGATTAAAACGGGCGTTGCCAGCAAAAGCTGTGTCAATGCAAAAATCATCATATTTTCATGCCCCAGAAGAATCGAGGGCAGGGGCGCACCGACCATGTGCCCCATGGAAACATAGAACAGAGGAATCAGAAAGCAGAAGGAAGAAATCAGACGCTTCTTCATAACCTTCATTTCCTCTAATGCTACGTTTTTGGGCGGCTCCTGTGTGGCGCTGTTGGTTGCGCCCTGCACGCTTGCACCATAGCCGCCGCTTTTTACGGCATTGATAATGTCATCTGCTGAGAGGGCAGTATCGTCATATTCCACGACCATGCTGTTCTGCAGCAGATTTACGTTTACAGTCTGAATCCCCTCCAGCTTGCCGACTGCCTTTTCCACATGAGCAGAGCAGGCGGAGCAGGTCATCCCGGTTACGTCAAATTTTTGTTTCAAAGGGGAGCACCTCCTTTTTCTTTTGAATATAAAAAATTCTTATTTGATTACTTTACCCATAATTTCAATTAACTCATCAATTTTTTCATCCCGTTCCGCAGCCGTTTCGGCATTGCGGACGCAGGTTTTCAGATGTGCGGAAAGCACTTCCTTATTGGCTTTATTGAGAATCGCCATGGTTGCCATCAGCTGATGGGAAATATCAATGCAGTAGCGATCCTCCTCGATCATGTTGAGGATGCCGTCAATCTGCCCTCTGGCGGTTTTCAGCAGCGTGCCTACCTTTTTTTTATCTGCCTGCATATGTCTCTCTCCTCTCTCTTAAGCACCCCCACCCCCTGGGGGAGGGGGTGGATATATTATAGTATTCCTTTTGAAAAAAGACAAGACTCTATTTGATAAAAAATTCTCTTTTTATTTTGAAAAATATACGGGCAAATAAAAAAGAGTAAATCCGGTTGGATTTACTCTTTGCGCTCTCTTTTATTTCAGAACATAAACGGTTGCATTTCTGACACCCCATCCGTAAGCCTCGGATTTGGAGCCGTAGCAAACGTCTACACGGTTGCCCTTAATTGCACCGCCGGTATCTGCGGCAATCGCTGTGCCGTAGCCGGGGATATAAACCTTGGAGCCAAGGGGAATCACACGAGGGTCAACAGCAACAGTGCCGTAGCCTGCCTTTGTGCCGGTAGCTGTGATGCCTGTGCAGCCTGCGTCATAGGGGGTATAAGCAGTTACCTTTGCACTGATGGCTTTGGAGTAGCTCATGCCGTTTACGACGTTCTTGGGGCCAACCTCAACGATTTTATCCTGTGCTGCTGTGACTACCTTTTTCTCAACAAACTGTGTATCCACCAGCTCGCTGCCGTGGTAGATTTCTTTTTTGATGACAGATGCAACGCCTTCCTTGCCCTCCTGCACCACGCGGCTTTCGCCGGCTTTCAGGGAGCTGTTTGTGCGTTCTACTGTTTTGTAAGCAATCGCTTCTGTGGTTGCGACTGTTTTTTCTGTGACGGATGTCAGAGAAAGTGTCATCATTGCTTCGATGGGGTCGCTTTCCTTTGCGTCCTCCAGATAGAATTCGGTGTCAATGGTGTCCGCCAGATCCTCCAGCAGCTCACCTACGGTTTCCTTATCGGTGGAAACCATTCGGGGTGCGCCATCCATATTGATGACTACAGATTGCATAGATTCGGATTTGCTGTAAGCAGATGCTGTTCCGCAGCCGATTACCAATATAAATACTACGATAGCAAATACTCTAAGATGTGTTTTCATTTTTACCTCCTTGAACGAGCCGTACTGCCGTTTTTGTGGGATGGCAGGGGATTTCGTTTCCTGTAGTTATTCGATGATAGACATTAGATTATGCCTTGACCTGTCCGTGAATGGGGGACAGTCGCAGTCTATTTACACGGGGAGTCGTCACTTCCGCATAATGTTTACGCTTTTTGATTGACTGCAAAAAATAAAAGACATATCGTTCTTCTGATATATCTTATTCTTTCTACGTTGCATATATTAACACATTTGTAACAATTACGCAACCTTTTTTAAAAAATATTGCAATTATTATTAAAAGAAATAGCGAAAATCTGCAATCATTTTGCAAAGAAAAACTCTCGGAAACCTTGATTTTACAAGGTTTCCGAGAGTTTCGGATTTTTAAGGATTCTGTCGAAAATTTTTTTTGAAAAATTATTTAAAAAATAAAGATTTCGCGTTTTTTTCGGAAATTTCTGCGACCGTTTCGGGGGGCAGATTTTTAATTTCCGCAATTTTTTCGATCACATATTTCAGGTTTGTGGAGTCGTTTCTTTTGCCGCGGTTCGGATTGGGTGCGAGGTACGGACAATCTGTTTCAATGAGGATGCTTTCCATAGGGATTGCCGCAACGGTTTCCACCAGCTTTTTTGCATTGGAGAACGTCACCACGCCGCCAACGCCGATGGAAAAGCCCATCTTCACATAATCCAGTGCCATCTGGGCAGAGCCGGAATAGCAGTGGATAGAGCCGCGGCGCACAGAGGATGCCTTGATGATATCAAAGGTTTCCTGCGACGCATCTCTGGAATGAATGATAACAGGCAGATTGGTTTCCTCCGCCAGTCTGAGCTGCTGACGAAACCAGAAGCGCTGTAATTCCTTCGGGTGGGTATCGTAATAATAATCCAGACCGATTTCCCCGATGGCAACGACCTTTTTATGCTCGCTCAGTTTTTTCAGCTTCGCAATCGTCTGCGAGGACATGTCATAGAGCTCATGGGGGTGTACGCCGACGGCAGCGTAGATGTAGTCATATTTTTCAGCCAGATGGATGCTCATTTCGGAGCTTTTCACATCACAGCCGACATTGATGACATTGCTTACCCCGCAAGAAGGAAGAAGCTCCCGCAGGAGCTCCTCTCTGTCTTGCTTGAATCTCTTGTCGTCATAATGTGCGTGAGAATCAAAATAATTCATAATTAGCTGATGCTGCTGCCGCTTTCAAAGTCCTTATCATCTGTGGTGAGGATAGACAGCTTGCCGTCCTTGTCTTCCGCACACAGAATCATGCCATAGCTCATTTCGCCCATCATTTTTCTGGGCTTGAGGTTGTAGGCAACCACAACGCGCTTGCCAACCAGCTCACCGGGGGCATAGGTGTCCTTAATGCCGGAGAAGATGACTCTTTCCTCCTCGCCGAATTTTACCACGTTGCGCAGCAGCTTTTTGGATTTGGGTACTTCCTTGCTTTCGATGACCTCACCGACCTTCAGCTGTACCTTGCAGAAATCGTCAATCGTGATTTCGGCAGGATATTCCTCCTCGGGAGCCTCTTTCTTGGACTCCTCCTTCTTTGCCTGATTTGCAAGGGAGGTAGCCTGTGCCGCCTTGATGGCAGCCTCCAGAGATTCCAGCTCCTTCTTCATATCAATACGAGGGAAAAGGGTTTCGCCCTTTGTAACAGTCAGCTCCGCGGGCAGCAGACCCCATGTCTTTGTGCTTTCCCAATCGGTCAGCGCACCCTCTGTGATGTTCAGCTGTGCCCAGATTTTTGCAGGGGTCAGGGGCATGAAGGGCTGAATCAAAATGGAGATGATACGGATGCTTTCCGCAACATTGTAGAGAGCATTTGCAAGCTCTGCCTTCTTTGCTTCATCCTTGCACAGTACCCAAGGCTGTGTTTCGTCGATATATTTATTGGTGCGGCGAATCAGGTTCCAGATTTCAATTAAAGCATCGGAGAAAAGCATGTTGTCCATCTTTTCCTCTACCTTGGGAACGGTTGCCGCAGCCATTGCCTTGAGGTCTGCATCAAAAGCAGTTTCGGTTCTGTCTGCGGGCAGCTTGCCGCCGAAGTATTTTTCAATCATGCCAACGGTTCTGGAAACAAGGTTGCCCAGATCGTTTGCCAAATCGGAATTGATGCGCTGAATCAGTGCTTCGTTTGTGAAGTTGCCGTCCTGCCCGAAAGCGATTTCTCTCAGCAGGAAGTAACGGATGGCATCCACGCCGTATTTTTCCACCAGAACAACGGGGTCAACCACGTTCCCGACGGATTTGGACATTTTGCCGCCGTTGATAACCAGCCAGCCGTGACCGAATACCTTCTTAGGCAGAGGAATATTCAGTGCCATCAGCATGGCAGGCCAGATAATTGCATGGAAACGCACGATTTCCTTGCCGACAACATGCACATCCGCAGGCCAGTATTTTTTGTAGTCCGCATCGTTGTCGCTGCCGTAGCCAAGAGCGGTAATATAGTTGGAAAGTGCATCAACCCAAACATATACAATATGCTTGGGGTCAAAGTCTACAGGTACGCCCCATTTAAAGGAGGTACGGGAAACCGCTAAGTCCTCCAGACCGGGCTTCAGGAAGTTTGCAATCATTTCATTCTGGCGTGTGTTGGGCTGCAGGAATTCGGGATTTTCTTCATAATATTTGATGATTCTGTCGCCGTATTTGGAAAGACGGAAGAAATAGCTTTCTTCCTTCAGAAGTTCTACGTCACGTCCGCAGTCGGGGCATTTGCCGTCCTTCAGCTGTGTTTCTGTGAAGAAGGATTCGCAGGGGGTACAGTACCAGCCTTCATAAGCGGATTTGTAGATATCTCCCTGATCATACAGCTGCTTAAAAATTTTCTGTACGGCTTTCACATGGTAATCATCTGTGGTGCGGATGAATCTGTCATAGGAAATTTCCATCAGCTTCCACAGCTCCTTAATGCCCGCAACCACCTTATCGGTGTACTGCTTGGGGGTCATGTTCTGTGCGGTTGCGATTCTTTCGATTTTCTGCCCGTGCTCGTCCGTCCCTGTCAGGAACATTACGTCATACCCACGCAGTCTTTTATAGCGTGCCATGGTGTCTGTCGCTACTGTGCAGTAGGAATGACCGATGTGCAGCTTATCACTGGGGTAGTAAATGGGAGTGGTGATATAAAATTTTTCTTTAGCCACAAGTATCTCTCCTTTTTATTGTTTTCATTATAATAAGTAAAAACCAAACCGTCCGTAAGGTTTTTTGCCAATAAAAAACCCGTCCTTCTTTTGAAAGGACGGGCGTTTTGCCGTGTTACCACCTTACTTCGCTTTTTCCTCACGGAAAAAACCTCATAAAGTCCAAAGGACTCCTGCGCAATAACGGGCGCGCCCGTCGCAGCCTTATAATCCAAGGGATATTCGGTGCGAAGCTCCAAGGCCATCTTCAGCGGTTGCTCCTGCGCCTCTTTTCAGCTTGCTGAGGCTCTCTGTGGCATAGCGTTGTCGCTTACTCTCCTTTTCATTGCTCTTGTTCTAATAAATTTTATTCTACTATATTTCCCTCTTTTCTGTCAATGGATACAGTGAGAAGGAATTTAAAAATTTCCTTTTCTACGGAAAAAGTTGAAACGCTTTGTTTCCTGTGTGCTTCTTTTTGAAAGGAGAGGATTGTTTTTATCATATGAAAAGTGTAAACTGGAAAACATGAAAAGCAATTGGAGCAGAAAATAAAAGTCGAGTGAGAGGAATAAAATGGAAGAAAGACAGATTGTTTTGGATTTTACAGGCTGTAAATATATTACGGAAGTACATTGGAGGATTAGAGATACATTTCATTTTCCCGACTTTTATGGAGAAAATCTGGATGCACTCTGGGATATGGGGTGTGATTATATCGGCTCATGGAAGCCGGAAACGACGACTGCTGTTATCATTCGAGGGGTATATCAGCTGCCAAAGGACATAAGAGAATATTTTCTTGATAAAATCATGGGAGTATTTTATGATATTGAGAATTTTTATAAGGATTTTAAAATAAAAGTCAGATTTAAAATCAAAGATTAAAAAAAGGATACCTGAAGCATGGTGTTTCGGGTATCCTTTTTCATTTGCCTTATTTCAGATTTTCGGGGTTCAGGCATTCCAGCTCGGGCAGAAGGAATCTGCCGTCCTTGCGAATCAGCACATCATCAAACCAGATTTCGCCGCCGCCGTATTCGGGTGTCATAATCAGCACCAAATCCCAGTGGATTGCGGATTTATTGCCGTTGGGGGCATCCTCGTAGCAGTTGCCGGGGGTGAAATGGATAGAGCCGGCAATCTTTTCATCGAAAAGAATGTTGTTCATGGGCTTTGTGATATAGGGGTTTACGCCAATGGCAAATTCGCCCACATATCTTGCGCCCTCGTCCGTGTTGAATACCTTTTCCAGACGCTCCTTGTCGTTCCCGTCGCAGTCCACGATTTTCCCGTCCTTGAAGGTCAGGCGTACATTTTCAAAGGTAAAGCCGTTGTATTCGGAGGGGGTATTATAGGTAATCACACCGTTGATGGAATCGCGTACCGGTGCGGTATAAACCTCGCCGTCGGGGATATTGCAGCCGCCGGCACACTTGATGGCAGGAATATCCTTGATGGAGAAGGAAATATCCGTATCCCTTGCCACCAGACGCACGCGGTCTGTTTTGTTCATCAATTCCACCAGATGCTCCATGGCATCGCCCATTTTGCCGTAATCCAGATTGCATACATTAAAATAGAAATCCTCGAAATCCTCCAAGGAGGTCTTGGCGGACTGCGCCATGGCGTTTGTGGGATAACGCAGCACCACCCATTTTGTATGTGGCACACGAATCTGATGATGCACAGGGTCATCATACAAACGGTTCTGGATATCGATTTTTTCTGTCGGCACATCATACTGCTCCGTCAGGTTGTCCTCGCCACGCACACCGATGAAGGCATCCATCTGCTCCATCAGGCGGCAGTCCACCTCTGCCATGATTTTCTGCTGCTCCTCGGTTGCACCCAGAAGCAGCTCCCGTTCCAGAGAGTTTGTCATCATTTTTACAAAGGGGATTGCACCCACCCTGTAGGTCTCCTTGATAATCTGCTTTACCAGCGGCAGCGGATGCACGCCGTTGCAGGAAATCCAGACCTTTTCGCCCTTTTCCAGTTTGCAGGAAAAATGCACGAGGTTATATGCTAATGTTTTGATTCTTTCATCCATTTGAACAAGCTCCTTTCGTACCGTAAAAACGGCTTTCTTCCATAGTATTGTACAATGTTTTACGAAAATACGCAAAGAAATTGACAAACATAGGCGAAAAAAGATAAAATAATAAAATATGGCAAGAAAGGGGGATTTTTGATGCGTGTTGCAATTCCCACAAAAAACAACAGAATCGATCCGCAGTACAGCCGTGCGGCGGAATTTACGATTTATGAAATAGAAATCGAGCTGGTGAAGAAAAAGGAGGTTGTTCCACTTGGGAAAACCGCCATTGCGGATTTTCTGACAGAGCAGGATATCAACGCCGTTATCTGTGGCAACATCCGTTCCTCCGCCCGCAATATCCTGCGGGCAAAGCGAATTGAGCTGACCTATGGGGTGCTTGGCGAGGTGGATGATGTGATGATTCGCTATCTCAGCGGCGAGCGTTTGGGGGATATTGATGAAAACGCCTACTGGAAAGCAGGCAGAGAAGGAGAGTAATCTATGGCACTACTGGAACGTTTTTTTCCGGATATTTATGTGAAATCTGTATTTGAGCTGCCCTTGGAGGATCTGAAAAAGCTGGGCATCCGCGGCCTGGTGTTCGATATTGACAACACTGTTGCGCCCTTCGATGTAGCAGAACCGGATGAGGAAATTGTGGAGCTGTTTGCTTTTTTGCGAAAAGAGGGATTTAAGCTCTGCATTTTGTCCAATAATACCAAGGAGCGTGTGCAGCTGTTTAACCGCAGGCTTGGTGCGCTGGCAATCCATAAGGGAGGCAAGCCCGGCATCAAGAAGCTGAATCGGGCAATGGAAATCATGGGGACAACACCCAAAACCACTGCCATGGTCGGCGATCAGGTCTTTACGGACATGTGGTGTGGACATCGGGGCGGACTGCTCTGCATCATGACCGCGCCCATCTGCAATCGGGATCAGCTCATTACAAAGGTAAAACGCGGTGCAGAGCGTCAGGTGATGAAGGTTTATTTCAAGAAATACGGGAAATAAGCATTGTTTTTTTAATTTTTTATTGAAAAATGCAGCTTCATCTATTAGAATATAGAAGGATATGTTTATTTTTGGAACGATAGAATAAACATCGATTTTGGATTTATAAAAATGATAAATAATTTGAGGAGGAAATATCATGATTTCTGCAGGTGAATTTAGAAAAGGCATTACTTTTGAAATGAACGGTGAGCCCCATGTAATTCTGGACTTCCAGCACGTTAAGCCCGGGAAAGGCTCTCCCTTCGTAAGAACAAAATACAAAAATATTCTGACAGGTGCTACAAGAGAAGAAGCGTTCAACCCCAACGATAAATTCCCCAAGGCACACATCGAAACAAAGAAGATGCAGTATCTGTATAATGATGGTGAGCTGTACTACTTCATGGACAACGATACCTTCGACCAGATTCCTCTGCACCATGATCAGGTAGAAGAAGCACTGAAATATCTGAGAGAAAATGATGAAGCAACCATTAAGTTCTACAAAGGCGCTCCCTTCCTGGTAGAAGCACCTCAGTTCGTAGATTTGGTTATCACAGATACAGAGCCCGGCTTCGCAGGCAACACAGCACAGGGCGCGCTGAAGCCTGCTACTGTTGAAACAGGTCTGGTTATTCAGGTTCCTCTGTTCATCGAATCCGGCGAAAAGGTTCAGATTGATACAAGAACAGGCGAATATCTGGGCAGATCCAAAGAATAATTCTGAACAGACACTTGCATTTGATTTGGAGGCTATGACAAATGGAATATTTTGAAAAGAAGATTACCTATCTGAGAGGTCTTTGTGATGGAAGTGATTTTCCTGCCGAGAGCAAGGAAGGAAAGATTTTCCATGGGATTCTGGATGTTCTGGATGACATGGCTTTCATGCTGGAAACCTTCATGGATGATGAGGACCTCGTGATGGAGGATGAGGATTTGGACGAAACAGATGAGCCCATTTTCTTCTATTCCTTTAACTGCCCTTCGTGTGGACAGGAGCTCGATGTAGATGAACAGACCATGGAGATGCAGACGGAAATCCCTTGTCCCGGCTGCGGCGCAACAGTGCCGATTGGTTCCGCGGATATGGATGATTTGAAGTTCTAAAAAATAACACTGTGCCTTCGCCGCAGGCGAAGAAGGCAGTATGAAGAAGCTAAGATGTAATCCCAATGATAGGGTTACACCTTTTTTCCTATTAGAAAGAGGCAAAGAGATGGACGAGAAGAAAAAAATGCTGCTGGCGGATTTTGCGCTTTTGCTGGCGGCGACCTTCTGGGGGATGGGCTTTGTCGCAGGGGATATGGCGGCAAAGGCGTTCCCGACCTTTTGGATTATGACGGTGCGGTTTCTGGGAGCGGCGGTCTGGATGGGACTTCTGTTTCGCCGCGCAGTAAAGAGCAGTACGAAAGAGGATATCAAGGCAGGAATGATTCTGGGCGGACTGCTCTTTCTGGCACAGCCGCTGCAGATTATTGCGCTGCGCTACACAACGCCCTCAAAGCAGGCATTTCTGGTGACAACGTATGTGATAATTGTGCCGTTTATTTCGTGGCTTGTGCTGCGCAAGCGTCCACAGAATAAGGCTTTTGCCGCAGGGGCAATGGCGCTTTTCGGAATTGGGCTGATTTCTCTGAGCGGCTCCCTGCGTGTGGAATTGGGGGATGCACTTTCACTGCTGTTTGCACTGGTGTATTCGTTTCTGATTGTGGCAACGGGGATTTGTGCGAAGAAGGTGAGCCCTCTGGCAATGTCCTTTTATCAATATCTGACGGCAGGAGGACTTTCCCTTATCACAATGCTGATTCTGGGGGAAATGCCGCAGGCGTATCCGCTTGTCGGTGTGGGTGCGATGGCATATCTGATGATTGTGAATACGGTTGGGGCGTATACCCTACAGAATATTGCGCAGAGATATACTTCCGATACCCATTCGGCGGTGCTGCTTTCCATGGAATCGGTGATTGGGTATTTCTGCGGCGTGGTGCTGTATGGCGATCCCTTTACCACGCGCGTGCTAATCGGGGGATTGATTGTGTTTGGCGCGGTGCTGCTTTCAGTGCTGAACTGGAAGGAAATATTTAGAAGAAAACAGGCATAAAAAGAAAGACCGAAATCTCATTGAGAAATCGGTCTTTTTTGTTTTTGCCTTAACCAAAAAATTGCTTATGCCAAACGAGGAACATATAGATTGTCCAGATTTTGCGGCTGTTATCCGCCTTCCCTGCCTTATGCTCGTCCAGATATTTCATGATTTCGTCCACCTTGAAGAATTCCTCTGCCGCAGGGCTATGGAAGGCTTCCTTTACCATGTTATAGTAATTTTCCTCTCTCAGCCAGATGCGGATGGGAACGGGGAACCCAAGCTTTTTCTTTTCTGCGACCATATCGGGCAGATAGCGGTGTGCCGCCTGCCGCATGGCAAATTTCGTATTTTCCTTATTGACCTTGTATTCTGTCGGAACTTTACGCGCTACATCGAACACAACTCTGTCCAGAAAAGGCACACGCACCTCAAGGGAGTTCGCCATGCTCATTTTATCGGCTTTTAAGAGAATATCCCCAATCAGCCAGAAATGAATGTCGATATACTGCATTTTGGTGACATCATCCAGGTCCTTCGCCTTATCGTAGAAGGGCTTTGTCAGCGCAGTATGGGGGTATTTGCCCGTAGGGTGCTTGAGGATGCGCTCGCGTTCTGCCTCATTGAGCATGAAGGCGTTGCCGATAAAGCGTTCCTGCAAGTCCTTACTGCCGCGGATGAGGTAGTTTTTGCCCTTCATTTTCGGCAGCTTCTGCGCCATGGCACCCAGACCCTTACGGATGGGACGGGGCAGGCGTGTCAGGGGAAGCAGGTCATGCGGTTCGCGGTAGATATTATAGCCGCCGAACAGCTCATCTGCGCCCTCGCCGCTCATGCAGGTCTTTACCTGCTCCGATGCGGTTTTTGTGACGAAATAAAGTGCAATGGCAGAGGCATCCGCCAAAGGCTCGTCCATGTGATACTGCACGGTGGGGATGGAATCCCAGTATTCCTTTTTGGAAATCAGCTTGCTGTAGTTATCAATTTTGATTTTTTCGGACAATGCCTTCGCATAGTCGATTTCGTTATATTTTTCGTAATCAAAGCCGACGGTAAAGGTTTTGTCTCCATGGAAGCAGGCAGCAACATAGGAGCTGTCCACGCCGCTGGAAAGGAAGGAGCCGACCTCAACATCCGCAACCTTATGCGCCTTGATGGAATCCTGCATAGCTGCATCGATTTCATCCACATATTCCTCCAGAGATTTGCTGTGGTCTGCCTCAAACACAGGCTCCCAATAGCGTTTGATATCCATTTTGCCGTCCTTGAAGGTGAAGCAATGCGCAGGCATCAGCTTGAAAATGCCTTTGAAGAAGGTTTCCTCCAGAACGCTGTACTGGAAGGTCAGATAATTTTCCAGTGCAATGGGATTGACCTCTTTTCTGACATCGGGGTGCGCCAGAATTGCCTTGATTTCGGATGCGTAAATCAGATTGCCGTTGGCAATGGTGTAATAAAAGGGCTTGATGCCGAAAAAGTCTCTTGCGCCGAAGATGGATTTATTTTTCTTATCCCAGATAACGAAGGCAAACATCCCGCGCAGCTTTTGCAGGAGTTCCTCGCCCCATTCCTCGTAGCCGTGAATCAGCACCTCGGTATCGGCACGGCTGCCCATGACGTGCCCCTTGGCTTCGAGTTCCTCTCTTAATTCTCTATGGTTATAAATCTCGCCGTTGAAGGTGATAACCATATCTCTTGTTTCGTTATAAATGGGCTGACTGCCGCCCTCCAGATCCACAAAGCTGAGACGGCGAAAGCCCATGGCAATGCCGTCATCCAGATGGGAACCGTCACTGTCAGGCCCTCTGTGGATGATTTTATTTTTCATTGATTCCAGAATTTCCTCGGGCGAAGCAATCTGCCCGGTAAAGCCGCAAAAGCCACACATATATTTTTCCTCCCTTTCAGAAAAGGTTTTTGCACATATTTTTACATCTTATTACTGTAGCACAAAGGAAGGGGAAAAGCAACTTAACGGAGAAATTCGTCGGTTTCCTCCGCTGCTTTTTCTGCCTGCTCATTTCTGCCGAAAAGGGCGGAAAGATAGCGCAGTCCTTCGGAAAAGCCCTCCTGCCACCAATCGAAGGAGAAGGTGAAGCCCCAATTGCCCCTTGGTGTGCCGGGAATATTCATGCGGTGCTCTGTGCCGAGGGAAAGCACATCCTGTAGGGGCAAAATGGCGGTATCCGCAGGAGAGGAAAGCGCAAGGCGGATAAAATCCCATGCCGCATTGGAGCCGTCCACGTTCAGATAGCGGCGGTAGTGATCCTTTTCCTGCTCTGTTGCCGCTTGATACCAGCCGTTTGTGGTGTCATTATCATGCGTGCCGGTATAGACAACGGTATTTTTATCGTAGCAATGGGGCAGATAGGGGTTGTTTTTTTCCTGCCCGAAGGCAAACTGCAAAATCCGCATGCCGGGGAGTCCTGCAAAGTCGCGCAAGGCGGCAACCTCATCTGTAATGATGCCCAAATCCTCCGCGATGAGGGGGAGAGGAGAGCCGAGCTTTTCTTTCAGCAGGGTAAAAAATGCTTCGCCGGGGGCAGAAGCCCATTTGCCGCCGCGTGCATTCTCTGCCCCAAATGCGACCTCCCAGCAGGCGGAAAAGCCGCGGAAATGGTCAATGCGAAGGATATCGACATCCTGCAAATTCTTTTGTATACGGGAAAGCCACCACGCAAAGCCTGTTTTTTCGTGCTCCCGCCAAGCATAGTGCGGATTGCCCCAAAGCTGTCCCGTTTCGCTGAAATAATCGGGCGGCACGCCGGTGACGCAGGTCGGGAAGCCCTTGCTGTCCAGACGAAAGAGCTTCTGATGCGCCCAGACATCTGCGCTGTCATAGGAAACGAAAATGGGCGCGTCCCCGATGACGGAAATGCCCTTTTCGTTGGCGTAGGCCTTCACTGCCTGCCACTGCTTTTGGAAGATATATTGCAGGAAAATTTCCTTTTCGATGGCAGGTGCAAGCTGCCTTCTCCATTTTTTCAGAGAAAGAGCGTTTCGCCTTTTCAATCCGCGCGGAAAGGAGACCCAGGAAACGTTGTCATAATATTCATGCAGCTTTTCCTCGGAAAGGGAAAGCCCTGCACATTCCTCGCAGAACAGGTCGAAGCCCTCCGTGGCTTCTTCTGTGGCACGGACGGAGAGAAAATGCTGCTTCAGCGCAGTATAGAGGGCGTAATCATCGAGCCAGTAGGCATTTTCAGCCTGAAAGGCAGCATAATCCGCAGGGGCTTCCTTTTGCTGAAAGGCTTGAAAGGCTTTTTCGAGCAGGGGCAGCTTGACCGCCGCCGCTTTTTCGTAATCAACCCTTGCGGCAGGGGGAACGGAAGCGTTCTGCAAGTCCGCTTCGCTCAAGAGACCTTCTTCCAGAAGCAGCTCCGGGCTGATGAGCAGGGGATTGCCGGCAAAGGCGGAGGCGCTGGAATAGGGTGAGCCGCCTGCATCGGTGGGGACGAGAGGCAGAATCTGCCAGAGGGTCTGCTTGGCTTCTGCGAGCCTATCAAGAAAGGTATATGCCGCCTGCCCGAAATCACCCACGCCGAATGCGGACGGCAGGGAGGATGGGTGCAGGAGGATACCGCTTTTTCTGTTTGCCATAGAGGATCACTCCTTTTTCAAATCAAATTTCAAACAATATTTTTATTATTATACCATGTTTGCAGGGGAAGAAAGCAACTGCGAAGCAGATATTTTCTTCCGCAAGGCATGATATGAGCAGGCACGTTTTTTTGTTAAAATTTGCAGGCTCTGCCAGAAAAAGACGGGGTTTTTCGCGCAGGGAACGGAAACAATAACAAGGCAATCAAAACGTATTGCAATAAAAATATCAAAAATATCTGGGAGGGATTTTATGTTTGGCAGAAGGGCAGGACTTTTTTCCGCATTGGCGGCAGTGATGCTGCTGCTCGGCGGCTGCGGCAACGCAGGAGCGAATTTGGGCGGCACGATGGATGGCTATAACAACGGAAGATATGCAAACGGCGGCGCAGTCTACTGGGACGGCTACGGCATCAACAGCGGCAGAAGCATGGATAATGGTGCGAATTATACCACCTATGGCACACGAAATGACAACACCGGCACTACCCTTGGGCAGGATTTAGAGGACACCTGGGATGACCTGACGGGGCAGGACAGAAAAACAAAGGATAAAGACAGCAAGGCCGGCAGCAAAACAGAAAACAACACCAACAGAGTGGTCGATTAAGAAAGAGAGCGTGGCGGAGAATCTCCGTTTACGCTTTTTTCTTTTTGGAAATGGGAAACGGAAAAGACATACATAAAAAAAGGATGATTTTCCATACTAAGGACGAAAGGGGGTGGCGGTTTTGACAAAAAAATGCAAACGGACGGCAATCGGTCTTGTGACAGGCTTTGCAAATGGCTTATTCGGCAGTGGCGGCGGCACAATCGTGGTGCCTGCGATGGAGCGGTTTTTGAAGGTGGAGGAGCATAAGGCGCATGCGACCGCCATTGCGGTGATTCTGCCCTTATCCCTGCTCTCTCTGGGGGTTTATCTCTGGAAAGCGGATTTGGGCGCAGTCTGGCGGATTGCGCTCTGGGCATCGGCAGGGGGACTGGTCGGTGGCTTTGTCGGGGCGAAGCTGCTGCAGCGTGTCAGCGGGGTATGGCTGCACCGCATTTTCGGGGCATTCATGCTTGCGGCGGCAGTGAGGTTAATCTTATGATGTGGGGTGTTGCGGCGATTGGATTTTTTTCGGGCATCATCAGCGGTATGGGAATTGGCGGCGGCACCATTTTGATTCCGGCACTGCTTTTTCTGACAGAGGTGAACCAACAGCAGGCGCAGGGCGTGAATCTGATTTATTTTATCCCGACGGCAGTTATGGCGCTCATTACGCACCGTAAAAACGGAACGCTTGATCTGAAAACCGCAAAGCCGCTTGCACTTCTGGGTCTGGCAGGGGCGGCGGCAGGAGCATTTCTGGCGGTTTCGCTGGAGTCGGAGATACTGAAAAAGCTGTTCGGGGGCTTTCTGCTGCTGATGGGGCTCAGTGAAATTTTCAAGAAGAAAAAAGGAGAGGATACACATGCAAAGAGATGATTTTATGAAACTCAAGCTGAAATTTGCACAGACGGATGTGGCAGGAAAGATTGCGATTTATACGGAAACGCCGGGGCTGAGCGCAGCGCAGTATAAGGAGCTTCTGCGGATGTATCCGATAGACCGACTGGAGGAGCTGGAAGCAGTATTAGCCAAAATGTAAGGAGGACTGCCGTAAGGCAGTTCTTTTTTTGAAAAGAAAGAAAATGCCTGTTCCCGTTTTGAAATTTATGATATACTAAACGAAGCTATAGGTGTTTTTCAAAACGGACGAAAGGGGCTGTGGGACTATGGAATTGATTGAAAATTTATTTGTCGGCGGCAATGTGTCGGATTTGGAAACCATTGTTTACAGTCTGCGCCGCGAGGTTCCTGTCCTGCGGCTGTACTGCATCGTCTATTTTGAGGACAAAAACAGATTGGAGCTGCTTTCCTCCCATGAGCTGTTTCATACGCGAAATAAAAACCGCCCTGCGAAAATTGCAGGCATTGCCATGGGCAGAGAGGAGACAGTGGATTTACTTCTTTTTATGGCGGAAAAAGCGCAGGAGGAGGGGCGAAATCCTGCCAATCCAAGGGAGCTGATGTTATAAAAAATGCTTACGAAGATTTTTTATCATATTCTGGGGCTTCTGGTTGCCTTCTGCCTGCTGTTTGCAGTGCTGATTACCGTAACGGAAACACTGCTGTATCGGGTGGATGGCTACTTTGCGAAGGAATATCAGAAATATGCGGTCACAGAGCGCGTGGATATGAGGCTGTCTGATTTGCTTTCTATGACGGATGAAATGATGGACTATCTGAAGGGCGACAGGGAAAATCTGAATGTGGAAGCCGTCATCGGCGGCGTGCAGAGGGAATTTTTCAATGCCAAGGAAAAACGCCACATGCAGGATGTACGGGAGCTGTTTTTGCAGGGGCTGGCACTGCGCAGAGGGGCGGTATTTGTCGGCGTTTTGGCGGCGGCGTTTCTTTGTTTGAAAAAAAGACAGGCGGTACTTCTTAGGATGCTGCAGTGGGGCATTGCGGGAGTGCTTTGCACCATGCTAGGGCTTGGAGCTTTGATTTCGATGGATTTCACAAAATACTTCACCTATTTCCATCTGATTTTTTTCGATAACATGGACTGGTATTTGAATCCGAAAACGGATTTGTTAATCAACATTGTGCCCGAAGGGTTTTTTCGGGATACTGCCTTGCGGATTGCAGGAATGTTTCTGGCGGTCAGCCTTCTGTTCTGGCTGATGGCAGGCGCACTGCGGCGAAGGCTGAAATAAAGAAGGCTGAAATAAAAAGGATTGCTATGATAAAGTTGATTTTATTCGGAATTTTAAAGGGAATCGGCATTTTGCTGCTGGTGCTGCTGCTTCTCCTTCTGCTTATGGTGCTTGTGGTGCTGCTTTCGCCCATCAGGTATCATCTGGAGGGAGAGAAAAGGGCGGCGGTCAGCGGTTCTTTTGGTGTGTCATGGCTTTTTGGGGCAATCCGTGCCGATGGCGGCTATACACCTGAGGGGGGCAGTCGGCTCAAGCTGAGGGTGCTTTGGTTTACACCCGTCGGCGGCGAGGAGAAGCCCAAAAAGAAGAAAAAGAAGAAGAAAAGGAAAGAGCCGGAGCCGATAGAAATACATGCGGCGGAAAAAGAATCAAAAGAGGAACCGGAACCGGCAGAGCCAAAACCGGAGCCTAAAAAAGAGCAGCCGAAGCAGGAACCTAAGAAACAGGAGCCGAAAAAGCAGGCGAAGCCGCAGAGAATGGCGGAAAAACAGCCGAAAACCATGCGGCGCGTAAAGCTTTCGGAGATTGCGGAGAAGCCGCCTGCGCCGGAGGAAATCGAGGACGATGCCTTCTTTACGGGAGAGGAGCAGGAAAAAGCAGAGGAATCGGAGAAGAAGGGGAAAATTCCCCCGATTCTAAAGGAGCTTTGGAGCATTGAGGATAAAAAGCAGATTTTCAAAGCGTTTGGGAAGCTGTTGAAGCGGCTGCTAAAGGGGATTTTGCCGGGGAATTTCTTCCTCAAGGCAACCATCGGGACGGGAGACCCGCCGACAACAGGCTATCTGCTCGGTCTGGCAGGGATTCTGGTTACGAAATTCGGTAATGACATACAGATAAAAGGAGACTTCACGAAAGCAACCGTGGAGGATATTGAAATACGGGTAAAAGGAAAAATTGTACTCGGCAGACTGCTTTGGGCAGTGCTTGCCTTTGGGCTGACAAAGCCCGTCAGAAGGGCAATCCGAAAGGAAATCAGATATTTCAGAGGGAAAAAGGCGGATGCGAAAGGAGAAACAGCATGAGCAAGGATTTTAATGAGGCGGTAGATGTATTATTTCATAAAGTAGATGATCTGGTATCCACAAAAACGGTTGTGGGGGATGCTATTGTAGTTGGCGATATGACGCTTCTGCCCCTGATTGATGTGGCAGTGGGCGCAGGGGTCGGCGCAAAGGAAAGTGCCAATGCGGCAGGCGGCATGGGCGCAAGAATTACCCCCTCCGCGATTCTGATGATTCGCCCCGACGGAGTGCAGCTGATCAATGTGAAGAATCAGGATGCGCTTTCCAAGTTGGTGGATATGGCACCCGGAGTCGTCAATAAGCTGAATTTCGGTGCTGTGTTCAGTGGCAGAAATAAAAAAGACAGAGCACAGGAAGAAGTGAAATTTGAGGAGGAAACCATTATAGAGGAATAAATTGCCGAAAGGAGAGAGTCCTGTATGAAGGTTTTGATTGAATTATATGATAAGGATACGCTGAAAAATATCGTTGCACCGCTGACCCTGCGGCCCGATAGGGTGGTGTATCTCTATGATAAGGGAATGGACGATAGGGATGCGTTTCGTTCTCTGGTGACCTGCTTTCAGAAAAACATGCCCAATATCGTTGTGGAGGATATTCCTGTAGACATCAGCTCTGTGAAAACCCTGTGTGCGGCGGTCTGCCGTGTGGCAGAGCGGTACGAGGCGGCAAACTGCACGCTGGAGCTGACGGGCGGCAGTGAGCTGATGATGATTGGCGCATATCAGGCAGGGCTTGAAATGGGAATTCGCATGGTACATACGGATTTGGTGAAGGGCTGCATTACGGATATTGAAACGGATGAAAAGCTGACGGATATCGCAACGCTGACGCTGGAGAACTTCATTGATGCCAAGGGCGCGTGCTTTATGGGGGAATCCCATCAGCCGCCGAAACCGGAACGCTATGATGCCATCAACAATATGGCACGGTTTTTGTTCCGTCATCTGCGGGATTGGAAGGTAACCTGCAGCTGGCTGCAGACGGTAGCGGCGAGAGGCTTTTCGCATGATTTGCAGATGGAAAGCCGCAGAAATATCCATACCAAAAGCGGAAAGCCTGTTTCCCCGAAGGATGAAATTCTTCTGGAATTTGAGAAAAACGGCTTTTTCAAGAAGCTGAGTCTGGATAAGAATGGGATTTGGATACGGTTCAACTCCTTGCAGGATAAGCAATACTGCATCAACTACGGCGTATGGCTGGAATTATATGTCTATGTGGCGGCGGCAAGCAGCGGTGCGTTTGAGGATGTAAAGCTTGGAACGATGATTGACTGGAATGTGTATGACGGGCTGAAAATCGGCGGAAACGAAATTGACGTTATGCTGATGGAGGATTCCCTGCCTGTTTTCATTTCCTGCAAGCTCAAGGATGCGGATACTGCGGCGCTGAATGAGCTGCTGATTGCAAAAAAGCGGTTGGGCGGTTGGTTCTCCAAGGGGATTATTGTAACCTTCAGCAGAGAAAAGCAGGAGGGCACGGGGACGTATCAGCGATGCAAGATGCTTGGGCTGGAAATGCTCGATGAAAGGGATATTCTGGCGGTGGATTTTCGGGAGCGGCTGGTGCGGACGATTCGTGAGCATGATCTTATCAGTCTGAAATGGAAGAAGGTATAAGGGGGAAGCCCCGGGTCGAAACAGGGTTTCGGCTTTGATATAAAAGGAGGCGGATGCCTTGGCAAAAAAGAATACCAGAAACACCAAGAGCCGTATCGTTTCGGCGGCATGGAAGCTATTCTATGAAAACGGCTATGATGATACAACGGTGGAGGAAATCGTAGAGGAGTCTGGAACCTCCAAGGGCTCCTTCTATCATTATTTCAGCGGCAAGGATGCCCTTTTAAGCTCCCTTTCCGATTTATTTGATGATAAATATCAGGAGCTGATTCCGACGCTTGACCCCGAAATGGACAGCTTTGAGCAGTTGATGTATCTGAATCGGGAGATGTTTCTGATGATTGATGACAGCATTTCCCTTGATTTGACGGCAAGGCTTTATGCCTCTCAGCTGATTACCACGGGAGAAAAGCACCTGCTCGACCATAACAGAATCTATTACAAGCTGCTGCGGCAGATTGTGACGGAGGGACAGAAGAAGGGCGAGCTCAGAGAGGATGTTTCCGTGAACGAAATTGTAAAGGCGTATGCGCTCTGTGAGCGTGCGCTGATTTATGACTGGTGCATCAGCAACGGGGATTATTCCCTTTGCCAATACGCAAAAAGCATGATGCCTGTTTTTTTGAACAGTTTTCGTGTGAAAAAAGCGAAAAACGGCGAATAATAAAAAAGATTTTTTTTCGGATAGAAATAAGTTCTGGAAATCGTATAGTCAGAAAAGATTGAAATTGCAGTCTTTCTGGCTATTCTTTGTTTTGTCGTTCTGTTTTTTGTTCGGACTTTGTTCTGTATTTTGTTCTGGTAAAAAGTATGATAGAATAGCCGCAAAAGCAAGACGAAACAGAAAAAACAAGAAACGAAGGAAGGGTAAAGTAACATGATTTCAGCAAAGGTTTTAATCATGCTCACAATTCTGGTCTATCTGGGCGGCATGATTATCATTGGGATTTATTGTTCCAAGAAAAATGAAAATGTAGGCGATTTCTATCTGGGCGGCAGAAAGCTTGGCCCATTTGTTACGGCAATGTCCGCAGAGGCATCGGATATGAGCAGCTACTTATTGATGGGGCTGCCCGGTCTGGCATATTTAAGCGGTGTGGCGGATGTTGGCTGGACGGCAATCGGGCTTGCCATCGGTACATATCTGAACTGGTTGGTTGTCGCAAAGAAAATCCGTATTTATACACACAGACTGGATGCCATTACAATTCCGGATTTCTTCTCCCGTCGATATCATGATGAGAAGAATATTCTGATGTGCATTGCGGCTGTGGTTATCATTATTTTCTTCATCCCCTATACAGCAAGCGGCTTCGCTGCATGCGGCAAGCTGTTCAGCACCCTGTTCGGTGTGAATTATATTCCTGCCATGGTCATCAGTGCGATTGTTATTGTGCTGTATACCGCGATGGGCGGCTTCCTTGCAGCAAGCACCACAGACCTGATTCAGGGGATTGTGATGAGTATTGCGCTACTGATTATCGTATTCTTCGGGATTCATATTGCAGGCGGCTTTGATGCCGTAATGGATAACGCAAGAAGCATGACAGGCTATCTGAGCCTGACCATGACACACGATCCCGTCAGCAAGACCGCATCTCCCTACGGCTTCCTGACCATCTGCTCCACATTGGCGTGGGCATTGGGCTATTTCGGTATGCCCCATATTCTGCTGCGCTTCATGGCGATTGAGGATCATAATAAGCTGAAATTATCCAGAAGAATTGCGGTTATCTGGGTTGTCATTGCGATGGGCGTTGCCATTCTGATTGGTATCATCGGGAATGCGATGACAAAGGTTGGCGCGGTTCCCCTTCTGGAGGGCAGTGCATCCGAAACGATTATCGTATGCATTTCCGACCTGCTGAGCAAGCATGGCTGCCTTGCGGCAATCGTTGCAGGTATTGTGCTTTCCGGTATTCTGGCGGCAACCATGTCCACGGCGGATTCTCAGCTTCTGGCGGCATCCTCCAGCATTTCCCATAATCTTTTGGGCGGCTTCTTCCGTGTGAATATTTCCGAAAAGGCGGCAATGCAGGCGGCAAGAATTTCCGTTCTGGTAATTTCCGTGATTGCAGCCTTCATTGCGAGAGACCCCAACAGCTCCGTTTTCGGTATCGTATCCTTCGCATGGGCAGGCTTCGGCGCGGCATTCGGCCCCGTTGTGCTGACAGCGCTGTTCTGGAGACGCTCCAATAAGCAGGGCGCACTGGCAGGCATGATTGTCGGCGGTGTGATGGTATTCGTATGGAAATATCTGATTCGTCCCATGGGCGGTATCTGGGGCATTTATGAGCTGCTGCCCGCATTCCTGCTGGCTCTGGCGGCAATCATTATTGTCAGCCTTGCAACACAGGCACCCGAACAGGCTGTTCTGGAAGAATATGACGCAGTGACAAAGGAACTGAAAAACGAAAAATAAAAAATAAGCATTGAAAATCCCTCTGCTGAATGAATGCGGCACAGGGATTTTTTGTTTGCAGAAAAAATTTCTCTGCTTGTTCTTCTTTAAAAAATTGAAAAAGAGAGAAGGTATCTGTATAATGGATACAGATAAAGAAAATGACAAAGGGAGGAACTGTTGTGAAAGCATTGATTACGGGCGCAACGAGCGGCATCGGGCGTGAAATGGCGAAAATATTAGCTGTACGGGGCGTGGATTTAATCATTGCCAGCAGGGATGAAAAAAAGATGAAAAGCCTTGCCAAGCGGCTGCCTGTGGCAGTGCGCACGATAGCAGTGGATTTATCCAAAGCAGAGGACTGCTATCGGCTGTATGACGCGGTAAAGGCGGAAGAAATTGATATCCTCATCAATAACGCAGGCTTCGGGGCGTATGGCGCAACATGGGACATTCCGCTGGAAACGGAGCTGAATATGCTGGATTTGAACGTGCGCGCGGTGCAGATTCTGACAAAGCTGTTTCTGGCAGATTTCCGTAAGCGTGGCAGTGGGCGTATTCTCAATGTAGCATCCTCTGCGGGCTTTCTGGCAGGGCCGCTGATGTCCGGCTATTATGCGACAAAGGGCTATGTGCTGCGGCTGAGCGAGGCCATTTCCGAGGAGCTGCGGCAGGAGGGAAGTCGGGTGACAGTGACGGCTCTCTGCCCCGGACATGTGGAGACGAATTTTGATGCGCGCGCAAAGGTACGCCGTTCCATTGGCGGCGTTTCCGCGAAAAGAGTCGCGCAGGCAGGGATAGAGGGGATGCTCCGCGGCAAGGTGGTTGTCCTGCCTGGGGCATTGATGAAAATGACCTATGTCGGAGAAAAGCTTTTACCTGAGTCATGGATGCTGAAAATTGCCTATCGGGCACAGGCAAGGAAGGGTTGAACCGTATGCAAAGAGTAAGGCGAGTTTTGAAAAATACCGTCCGCGGTTATATCACGAAGGATGTCGGCAAGCGAGCAGCTTCACTGACGTATTATCTCCTGTTTGCGATTTTCCCCTTTCTGGTTGCGCTGATTTCCATTTTGGGGCTGCTGCATCTGCCGATGATTTCGCTTGAGGGCGAGGCGGCGGCGTTTCTGCCTGCGGATGTAATCACGCTGCTGAACCGGACGATTACCCACATGACGGAGGCATCCAATGGGGCAATTTTCACTTTTGGTGTGGTGTTTGCGCTGTGGTTTCCGTTTCGGGCGGTAAGAAATATGACGGAGGAGGTTTCGGATATCTATGGCGGCGAAAAGCCGACGCATCATACGCTGCGGGTGCTGCTGCTGGCAATATTCATTCTGTTTCTGATTCCTGCAATGCTGTTTCTGATGATTATCGGGGACTCTGTTTTGAACTATGTGGCGCAGTTTCTGCCGATTACGGTGGAATTTATCTCCTTCTGGACAAAGGCGCGTTTCCTTTCCATGGGCTTTGCACTGATTCTGCTGACCTCGGCAGTGTATTATCTTTCGCCGAGTCAGCCGCCGAAGTGGCGGGATATTTTTCCCGGGGCGCTGCTTTCTACATCCTTCTGGATGCTGTATTCCGTATTTTTCTCGTATTATGTAGACCACATGGGGAACTATTCCGTGATTTACGGCTCTATCGGGGCAATCATCGCCTTCCTTATCTGGCTGAACCTTTCGCTGACGGCACTGCTTCTGGGGGCGGTGTTTAATCAGGCGTTGCGCGAAACCGCCGCTCATGAAAAACTTTCTTCCGAAATCTGAGGATTTTACTGGATTTTTTCAGATTATATGGTATAATTAGTTTTAGTTTAAAACGAAAAACGGAGGTTGAGCAATGAAAAATATGTTATATAAGGCAAAAGGCGCACTGGCGCTGACCCTTGCGGTGAGCATCTGCGGGGCGCAGTGTGTGCCTGTGTTTGCGGCTGAGGCTCTTTCTGCGGCGCAGCAGGGCGTGCAGGTGACACCTGTGAAGGAGCTGACAGAGGAGGAGAAGGCGGCATTGCAGCTGCCGAAGCTGACCGCAGAGGAAGCATTGGCGAAGGCGAAAAAGCATAGCCCCGACCTGAGAGAAATTCAGGATACCTTGGATTATCTGGATGATACGCTGGATGACATCGACAGAAGCGCAGGCGGCACGGTTACTGTGCCGAATGTGGAATATAAAAAATGGGTGAATGATGGCTGGCAGAAGGTTGTTTCTGCCGTTTATCAGGCAGAGCAGGGCAAAAAGCAGGCAAGAATCGGCGAGGAGCTGCAAAACCTTGGTCTGGAGGTTTCCGTAAAATCCTATTTTACCTCCATCAAGAGTAATGAGGATACCTTGTCTCTGACGAAGAAAAACGCTGAAATCCAGAAAAAGCTGTATGAGCAGGGGAAGGAAAAGAACCGTCTGGGCCTTCTGAGCAAGTATAACCTGAATCAGCTGGAGATTGCGGCAAAGCAGGCGCAGGATAATGTGGCACTGCTGGAGGCAAGCATGGAGCAGCTTTACATCAAGCTGAATGACCTGATGGGTGAAAAGGCAGATGCCCGTTTTGAATATGTCTATGACGTTACCTATACGCCTTATAAGCTGAGTCTGCCGATGGAGCAGTATCTCAACGCGGCACTGAAAAAGGATCTGACCATTCAGCTGAAGGAGCTTGCGTTGGATTCTGCGAAGTTTACGAAAAACTATGTTGGTGAATCGAATACGCGTCTGGATTCCAATACACAGGAATATAATTATGACACCGCAAAGCGTAATCTGAAAACGGCAAAAACCGATAAGGAAATGGCAATCCGCAATGCGTATCTGCAGCTGCAGCAGATGGAAACACAGATTACCTCTGCACAGTCCTCTCTGACAAAGGCACAGGCAGATTACCGTGCGGCGCAGATTAACCTGCGGGCAGGCAATGTGACAAAAACAGCTGTAGAGCAGGCAGAAATGGGCGTTGTTTCCGCGCAGAACAGCCTGAATCAGTTGATTTATAATTACGATATGCTGGTATTTACCTTTGAAAACCCCAGCCTTCTGGGCAACACTGCACAGGCGCAGTAAAATAGAAATAAAATTCAAAGAAGTCTTTAACAGAACTGTTCGGGGCTTCTTTTTTTGCATAGATTTCCTTTTCCTTCACAAACTAGGAAAAATGGTTGGGCGGTGAAAAGGGATGCAGATAAAGAAGGAGTTGCAGAAAAATAAACAGGTGATGCAGGAAGCCTTTCGCGACTGCGGTGATATCATTATGCGTGAGTTTCGCATCCGTGGCGGCGAGGGTACGCTTTTTCTTGCATATACGGATAATATTGTGAATGGGGATGCCATTCAGAATTTTATCATGACAAATGTGATGGCGCGCTGTGAAATGCAGGGAACGGAGGGACTGCTGCAAAGTCTGATGGAGGAGGTCATTGCCATTGGGGAGCTGACAAAAATCACCACAATGGAGGAGGTTTTTGATGCCGTTCTTCTGGGGGATACGGTGCTTCTCATGGATGGGGATGATTTCGCCTTGCAGGCTTCGACGAAGCATTTCCCCACGCGCGGCGTGAATCAGGCGGAAACCGAGGTGGTTGTGCAGGGGCCGAAGGATGCCTTTACGGAGCTGATGTCTGTAAATGTGGTGCTGACGAGAAGGCGAATTCGGGATACACGGCTGAAGGTGAAGCGGAAGAAGGTGGGCAGACGGAGCAAAACGGATGTGGCACTGCTGTATATGGAGGATTTGGTGCGTCCTGAGCTGCTGCAAAAGATAGAAACGCAGGTGGATTGTCTGGATTTAGACCATCTGCCCGACAGCGGCTATGCGGAGCAGCTGTTGGAGAAGCGGCAGTATTCGCCCTTTCCGCAGCTACAAATGACGGAGCGCCCCGATAAGACCTCCTCCGCCCTTCTGGAGGGGCGCGTGGCACTTCTGCCCGATAATACACCCTATGCCATCCTTCTGCCGGCAACACTGAATACCTTCTTTCAGGCGGCAGAGGATTATTATGACCGCTGGGAGATTATGAGCTTTATTCGGCTGATTCGCTTTGTGGCGGCGTTTCTGACGGTTACGCTTCCGGGGCTGTATATTGCGTTTGCGGTCTATCATCCGGAGCTTTTGCCAACCGCGCTTGCCCTCAAGGTTGCGGCAACGAGAGAAACCATTCCGTTTTCTGTCATTGGTGAGGTGCTGATTATGGAAATCGCCTTTGAACTTCTGCGTGAGGGCGGAATTCGTCTGCCATCCCCCGTCAGCTCTACCATTGGCATTGTCGGCGGCATTATCATCGGTTCGGCGGCGGTGGATGCAGGGATTGTCAGTCCGACGGTTGTGATTGTTTCCGCGCTGACGGGCATCTGCTCCTTTGTGATTCCGAATGTTTCGATTGTTTCGGGTCTGCGCATCAGCAAATACGTTGTAATTTTCTTCGCGGCTGTGTTCGGGCTGTTCGGGGTCTGGGCGGCACTGCTGCTGCTTCTGGCGCATCTGGCAAGTCTCACCTCCTATGGCATCCCGTATCTGTATCCCTTCTGCTCCTCCTCCGTCAATGATGACATGGATTGGGAGGACAGCATTTTTCGTCTGCCGCTTTCCGAAATGAAGCGCAGGCCGATTTTTACACGTCCCGATGTACGGCGGCGGAAGGAGGAGGAATGATGTTTGCGGAGAATCGGAAAATTTCTATCAGACAGCTGCAAATGCTGTTATTACTGGATTGCTTTGGCACTGCTGTCCTTTTTCTTCCGGCGGAGTTGGCCGAGATAAGCGGCAGAGGGTGCTTTTTTGCGGCTTTGCTTGGCGGCTTGGGGGTGTCGGCTGCCTCCCTTCTGCTGACGGCAGTAGGAAGGCGCATGCCCAATGGTACGGTGGTCGATTGGTGCCGGAGCGTCTGCGGCAATGGTATCGGGACAATCCTTTTGCTTGGCTTGGCAGGAAAGATTTTGCTTGACGGGATGCTTGAACTGCGGATTTTCAGCGAAATTATCTGCCGTTTTATGCTCCCTGCAACGCCTGTCTGGGTGCTTTCCCTGGTGTTGCTTCTGGTCGCAGGTGCGCTTGCGGCGCAGGGAACGGAATGTCGGGGAAGAACGGCGGAAATCCTCTTTTTTCTGGTCGCAATTCCCTTGCTTCTGGTGCTTCTGGCGGTGGCGGCTTCTACGCAGTATGCGCGTGTTCTGCCGCTTGCCTTGCCTTCTCCTTCGGGCATCGGGGCAGGGCTTGCAGAGATGAGCATTGTATTTAGGGGGCTCGTTTTTCTTTATTTTATCTATCCGGATTTGAAAAAGCCTGTCGGCTTCGCAGTCTGGAAAATCTGTCTTTTGATAACGGCAGTGGTGACGGTCATCGTGCTTCTCTGTCTGGCGAATTACGGCGAGGGGATGCTTGCCGCAAAGCTTTTGCCGACATTGCAGATGCTGGAGCGTGTCAGCTTTACGGGTGTTTTTCTGACCAGACAGGATTTGCTTCTGCTTTGGTTCTGGATGGCATCGGCGGTGCTGTTTCTTTCGGGTGTGGTGTTTTTCGGCTCCCTTCTGGGAACGCAGCTTTGCAGACAGGCGGAAAAAAAGCGAAAGCTTTGGCTCTGGGTGGTGCTTGCGGCTTTGTTTGCGTTGTCATTTCTGCCCGAAAGCCTTATGGCGGCACAGCGTCTGCGGCTTGCCGTTTCGCCTTGGCTGAATCTGGCGTATCTGGTGGGACTGCCGGTTTTATTGCTCTTGCTTGGCAGGAAGGGAGAGAAAAAGGATGTATAAAAAATTTGTTTTGCTGGCGTTGGCAGTCCCCTTTTTTCTGACCGGCTGCTGGGATAAAAAAGACCCGGAGGATAGGGCATTTATTATCACCCTTGGGGTAGATGCGGCGGAAAATGGCTGTCACTTCACCTTTGCGCCTGCGAATATCGAAACGGGCGAGGCAGAAATTTATGCCGCAGAGAGTGAAACTCTTTCGGGGGCGGTCGCGCAGGTGGATACCTACACCTCTCGTAAGACGGATTTGGGGCAGCTGAAAACCGTTATCTTGGGGGAAGGTCTTTTGCAGGACAGCGCAAGACTGGATGCCCTTCTGGGGGAGCTGGAGCGCAGTCAGGCGGTTTCGGAGAAGGTGATGCTTCTGGCGGCGGATTCTGCGTCGGCTTGCGTAGAAAAGGCCATGAAGGAGGACAGCAAGACAGGGCTGTTCCTCTGGGATTTTTATAAAAATACCGCTGAGGAGGTGGCGGTCACGAAGGGGATTGATTTGGATACCTTTCTGACGGAGCGCACGGAGCGGGACGGCAATGGCGTGCTTCCGCGGATTCGCGCAGAGGGGGAAAGGCTGCGGCTTGGCGGCGGCATGGCGGTGTCCGCAAGGGGTGCTTCTATTCTGAATGAGGAAGAGGAGCGCGGTTATCTTTTCCTGCTGGGAGATGCCGAGGGGGCGGTTCTGGAAGGAAGGTATAAAGCGGCGGTTTTGCCTTTGGCGGTTACAAAAACAAAGGCGGACTACGATTTTCAGGTGGCAGGGGACACCGTTCTCTGCACCGTGACGCTTTCCGTAGAGGGAACCCTGCAGGGTGGCAGGGGCGAATTGCTTTCCGCAGAGCAGAAAACGGAGTTGGAGAGTATTTTTTCCGCAAGCATAAAGGAGGAAGTGGAGCATACGATAAAAACAGCGTTGTCCGAAGGGGTGGATTTCCTCGGTATTCTGCCGAGGGCAGAGCGCGCCCTGCCGCAGCTTGCAAAAGCCTGCACACGAGAGCAGCTTTGGGAGCGGATGGCGTTTCGCGTTGTCCCGAAGGTGCAGATTACGGATATGGGGCGCAAGCGTTGATTAAAATTTGGAAAACTTGGAAATCCTGTATCTGAACAAATCAGAAAAGGGGAGAACGGGATGGCTTGGAAACAGACGCTTAAGGAGCTTTGGCAAAAGGAAAAATGGTATTGGCTTGCGGCGGTGGTGCTTGGGGTACTGCTGAGTCTGCTGTTCGCCGCCCATTGGACAGAGGGCTATGCGGATATGATTCAGAAGGGGATTGGAGGCAAGGTGGTGCGCTTTCATGTGCTGGCAAATAGCGACAGCGAGGCAGACCAGGCCCTCAAGCTTGCGGTGCGCGATAGGGTTTTGCAGGAATATGGCGATTTACTGGAAACCTGTACCTCAAAGGAGGAAACGCTTGCGGCACTCAAAAACGCACAGCAGGAAATTTCGGAAACGGCGGAGGCGGAGGTGCTGGCGCAGGGGTACACTTATCCTGTCCGCGTGTCTCTGGTACGGGAGGAATTTCCCTTTAAGAAATATGGAGATTTGATTTTTCCGGCAGGGGTGTATGATGCCCTGCGAATTGAGATTGGCGAAGCCAAGGGGAAGAATTGGTGGTGCGTGCTCTATCCGCAGATGTGCTATGTGGATGCGGCGTGGGGCTATTCCACAGAGGAAAGCCATGTGCGGCTTCAGAATACGCTGACGAAGGAGGAATTTCTCGTGGTTTCTGCCATGGAGCAGAAGAAGGTTACGCCGAAAATCAAATGCAGACTTGTGGAATTGTGGAGCGAACGATAAAATAAAAAGGATAAATCCAATACGGATTTATCCTTCATTTTTTATTTTGTAACAAATGCAAATTTCCCAATCAGCAAGAATGCCACAACCATGTGCAGAATTGCTGTAACGGTAAAGGTCAGAATGAAATCAATATGCTTGTTTTTATGGCGCTTGAAGACCATCGCAATCAGACCGCCGATGCCGCCGCCCAGAACAGCCAGAAGGAAAAGGTTCTTTTCGGGAATCCGCCACCCATCCTTTATGGCTCTTTTTTTATCAATTACCATTGTAAAATACAGAATCAGGTTAATAATCAGGTAATACCCGACGATAATCAATAGGTTTCTGCCGTTAAAGTAAAGCTCCATTTTCGCATTCCTTTCTCATCTTTTCAAACAGGGGTCAGCGCATTACGTTTCTCCAGTCCAGGTCGCCTCTGTCCAGTGCAAGCAGAAGAACCTCTGCCGTTGCAAGGTTGGTTGCCAGAGGAATATTGTGCATATCGCACAGGTGCAGAATGGAATTTACCTCGGATTCGTACGCATGCGGAGAAACGGGATCTCGCAGGAAAATCATCAGGTCAATATCATTATTGATAATCTGCGCGCCCATCTGCTGTTCGCCGCCCAAGTGTGCGGAAAGATATTTATGCACCACCAGATTGGCAGCCTCCTCCACCAGACGACCGGTTGTGCCTGTGGCGTAGATATCATGCTTACACAGAATATGTCTGTAAGCGATGCAAAGGTTTTCCATCAGTTTTTTCTTATTATCATGTGCAATCAGACCAATATTCATAACAAACCTCCCTCAAATAGCGATTTTGTTTCTTTTTTTCTTATGTTCAGCATCAGCCCAAGGGCGACCATGTTTGTCCACATGGAGCTGCCGCCGTAGCTGATAAAGGGTAATGACATGCCGGTATTCGGCAGGATGCCTGTCGCAACGCCCATATTTACGAAGGTTTGGAACGCAAACATGCCGGCGATGCCCGCAGCAACCAGCTGGCTGAAGGTATCCCTGGTCGATATTGCTATTACTATACACCGAAAAACGATAAAAAGCAATATGGCGAGGACAAATATACATCCAAGAAATCCAAATTCTTCCCCGATTACGGAGAAAATGAAATCATTATGTGGCTCCGGCAGATAGCTTAACTGGTTCAGCGTGCCGTGGAACAGACCCTTGCCCAGAAATTTCCCCGAACCGATGGCAGAAATGGATTTTTCTGTCTGATAATACAGGCTGGCATCGCGGCTGGGGTCCACAAAGGAAAGGATACGGTTGAACTGATGCTCCGCAAGAATTTTGTCCGTAAAGAGGGGATGCTCCCTGCTTACGTCAAAGAGAATCAATGCGACAATCGGCACCGTAACCACTAAGACATTGCGGATGATGCGCCAATCCAGACCTGCAATGAAGATTTCAATGCAGAAGATGGCAACCAGAACCAGGCTGGCAGAAAGCGCAGGCTGCTTCTGAATCAGAAGCAGCGGAATCCCTGTATAAACACAGAGAAACCCGATGGTTTTCAGGTCGCTGATTTGCTTCTGCCGCTCGGTTATGACCTTCGCTAAGCAGAATATCATAATCACCTTGGCGAATTCCGAGGGTTGAATGGTCAGAGGCCCAAGGGCAATCCAACGAGTCGCGCCTTTACTCTCGGAGCCGACCAGAAGAACCGTCACCAGAAGCAAAATATTCACGATATAAAGCGGAATGGTAAATTGTGAGATGTATTCATAATCCGCATTGGCTGCAATCACCATCAGCGCAATGCCGATGAGGAAGAATACGCCTTGCTTGATGACATTGGCAGGGCTTTCCCCCAGATTGATACGCGTTGCGCTCGCAATGCAGATTAAGCCGAACAGGGAAAGCAGGCAAACCGCCCCCACAAGCCACCAATCCAGATTTTGAAGATATTTTTTGATGTCCATATATAAAAACTCCCGGTATTTTTTATGATTTTTCGGATTTTGTCTATCATACCAACGAAGGGCTTGGTGTGATAGAGAAAACCCGAAAAGACCTTCAAAGGTTTCCCTGTATTTGAAGGTCTTTTGTGTTGGTCTTTTTAATAGGGCTTTAATCCTCGTGATTCATCTTACGCATGCTCTTGATGGGGATATTCGCATACAGCACAGGAACGGTGCCGTTGTTATCCTCGGACTGCGTCTGCGTAATCTGGATATCCAGCTCATCGGTATCAATCTCCATGTAATTGGAAATGACCTTGATGATATCCGTTTTCAGCATTTCCAGTACCTGAGAGGAGCAGTTCACTCTGTCATGCACCAGAACCAGCTTTAATCTATCCTTCGCAACACTGCCGGAGGGCGGTGTCTGTTTTTTGCGGAAAAAGCTAAAGAAATCCATCGTTACACTTCCTTTCTTCGCACAGGCTTATTTACGGAAGAGCTTTTTCAGCTTGTCCATAAAGGTTTCGGGTTCGGGTTCAAAGCTCATCAGGGGCACATCATTGCCCAGAAGGCGCTGAACGATATTTCTGTAAGCCTGTCCTGCCTTGGAATTTTCGTTCATAACGGCAGGCTCACCCTTGTTGGTTGCGATAACAATGCTTTCATCATCGGGAACGACACCCAGAATATCAATCGCAAGAATTTCCTCTACGTCCTCAATATTCATCATTTCGCCGCGCTGCACCAGATCGATGCGCAGTCTGTTTAGAATAAGGGTAGGGTTTCTCAGCTCATTTGCCTCCAGAAGCCCGATGATACGGTCAGCATCGCGCACAGCGGAAACCTCAGGGGTTGTGACAACAATGGCTCTGTCTGCGCCGGCGATGGCGTTTTTGAAGCCCTGTTCAATCCCTGCGGGGCAGTCCAGTACGATAAAATCAAAGCCTTCCTCTTTTAAATCGTCACAGAGCTTCTGCATCTGTTCGGGAGAAACAGCGTCCTTATCTCTTGTCTGTGCGGCAGGCAGCAGGAACAGCCCGTCATAGCGCTTATCCTTAATCAAAGCCTGCTTCAGGCGGCAGTTGCCCTCCACAACGTCTACCAAGTCATATACAATACGGTTTTCCAAACCCATAACAACGTCCAGATTTCTCAGCCCGATATCTGCATCTACCAATGCAACCTTTTTGCCTAATGCTGCCAGACCACAGCCAAGGTTTGCGCTGGTTGTGGTTTTGCCGACACCACCCTTGCCGCTGGTGATTACGATTACTTCACTCATTGATGTTCCTCCTAATCTCAGAAGTTTATTTTACGCGTTTGCACATTTTTTTCGGTAATATCTGATTCCTATTACTATATTAACAAAAATGTACTGATTTTGCACTCCTTTTTTTTAGCAAAACAGGAGAACTTTTCCCATGATTCGACAGCGTTTCCAATTCTTAGGAAAGCGCCATAACAAAAATTTGCCCATCCTGCACAAAGGCATATTCAGGGGGCTTGGGGCCCTTTTTGTTTTCTTCGGGAAAACGGGTGATGATATCTGCAATGCGCAGCTGTACGGGTGCCATATAAATGGCGGAAACAAAGGCATCCGTCATGCCCTTGCAGCCTGCGTGCGCCATGCCCTTGAGCTGCCCCAGAACGATGATATTGCCGCCTGCCTTGATTTCTGCACCGGGGTTGACATCCCCAACCACGATGACGCTGCCTTCAAATTCAATCTTCTGCCCGTTGCGCAGAGAGCCCTTGTGGAACTTTGCCAGATTAAAGGGAGCAAGCTCCTTCTCCAGAAGGTCGCTCAGACGTTTGATTTCGTTGTTTTCTGTTTTCACGAAGGTAATTTCCATCGTGGTATGCTTTGCGATAATCTTTAAGAGGGTTTCCTCCTCCTCCTCCGTAAACACACGCCCCTTGAAGGCAAGGGAGGTCTTTACGTTATCGAAGAATTTGCCTGCCTCCGCTACCTTCTTTTCCAGCTGTGTGCAAAGGGTTTCAAAGGATACCTCCGGGTCAAAGATAACGGTGACACCGTCCTTTGTGCCCTTAAAGATCACATAGTTTTCATTATACATACTTTCCCCTCCTGTTGTTATTCTGCCAGAACTGTTTGCATTGTGGTGTTTGTGGGGGTGTAATCCAGCCCCAGATATTCGCGGATAATTGCCTTCGCAACCGCAGGCGCAGGTGTACCGCTGCCTTCGCCGAAGGGAATCATAACAGTAATGGCAATCTGCGGATCATCAAAGGGTGCGAAGCAGACGAACCAGGTATGGGAGCTGCGGTTCTTGTCCTCTTCGGCAGTACCCGTCTTTGCTGCCACCTTTACGGGCAGGTCATTGAAGGCGGTACGGAGTGTACCGTGGGAACCGTTTGTTACCAGATACATCCCCTGATAAACAGCCTGCAGATTTTCCTCCTTGAATTTTGTTACATTTTCGACCGTTTCCTCCACCTCGGAATGGAGTGTGCCGTCAGCATTCTGTATGTGATCCACCATGTGCAGCTTATACAGCGTGCCGCCGTTTGCAAGGGTGGAAACATATTTCGTAATCTGTGCCGGTGTGTAGCTGTTGATGGACTGCCCGATGGCAGTACGGATGGTATCACCGTCCGTCCAGCGGGTCTGGCTTGTGGTGGCATCGGGGTTGAAGGTTTTCACTGCCTTTTCCTTATTGGCAGGAGATGCCATAGTCGGGCCGTATTCGTCCAGCTCTACGCCGGTATAGTCATTCAGACCAAACGCTGCCATGTATTCATTCAGCGTGGTAATTGCCTTATTGCTGTCGTTGCCGTTTGCGGTGCTGCCTAAGCGGTAGCCCAGCTCATAGAAGAAATAGTTACAGGAAACCTCAAGCGCATGGGAAACATTCACAGGCCCATGCGTACCGCCGGTGTTGGAATAAATCCAGCAGCGCGCATAGGGAACACCGGCATCCTTGAACAGCCCCTTATCCACGATGGTCGTGCTCGGCGTGATTGTGCCTGTTTCCAGACCTGCCAGCGCGGTAATCATCTTGAAGGTGGAGCCGGATGCCTTTTTCTGCTTCAGCGGACGGTTGACCAGTGGGGTGTTGCCGTCCTGCAATAAGTCATTATAGTAAGCATTATTAAACGTATTGACCAACTCGTTGTTGTCATAGGAAGGGTAGGTGACGCTCGCAAGCACCTCACCCGTGCCAACCTGTGTCACGAAAACAGAGCCGGTGCAGGGGTCAAGCCCCGTATCCGCAGGGGACATTTCCCCGTTGCTGAGCTTTTTGATGATGAAAGCGGTAGGGGATGCGCCATTTTCGATGGAGGCCTTTTCCTCCTCTGTTACGCTCAGATTTCCCTGCTCAATCATCATCAGCATGAGTTCTTTCAGGCTGATAGAGCCCTTTTCCAGACCGTCAATCAGAAATTCCTTCGCAACCGCAACCGCATCATCCTGCGTGGGGCTGAAGGTCGGGTTTGCCTGCTTCAGCTTCTGATAAACCTGCTTCTGCACGCCGTCCTCCGCCTGTATCATTTTCTGGGCGGAAATGTGGTTTATGTTAATCATGGAAGTGAATAGCTCCGTGCTGGAGGCGTAAGTCTTGCCGCCGCCGGTTAGCTTTCTGAGAACTGCCGTGCGCAATTCGCTTTCCAGTGTATCATACGCAACCTTTTGCAGCTTGCTGTCCAGTGTCAGGAAAACATCCTTTCCGGCAACAGGCTCCGTGGAATCAATTACACTCATACGTCTGCCCTGATTATCTACCTCAATCAGAACCTTCCCGTCCACGCCGTTCAGCTCCTTTTCGTAAAGCTTTTCCATGCCGTCCTGCCCGACAACATCTGTCTGGCTGTAAAGCGGATTGCCGTCAGCATCCACCTCATCCTTATAGAGGGCATAGTCGCTTTCCGTCATCTGGCGGATATATCCAAGGATATGAGAGAAATATTCCCCTTCGGGGTAATCCCGCAGAGATACCGTATCAATGACAACATTGGGGAAGGTATCCTGATTTTCCTCGACGTAGGCAAGGGTTTTATCGGAAATATCCGTTGCAATCGTCACCGTCTGATACTGCTGATAGCGTTTCAGATAGAGGGAATAGCGAATCCCCAGTGTATCACGCACCAGCTGTTCGGGCAGACCCTCTGGCAGCCCGAAGAAATCCCGCAGATAATCCAGAGTTTTTCTGGAATTATAGTTTAATTCCTTGCCCTTCATCAGCATGCTCTGCTTCCAGCTTTTTTCGCGGTTGGTGTTGCCGTTAAATTGGAAGGCATAGGGTGCCTCGGTGTCCAGGGGCAGCTCATCGTCAATCGTTTCGCCGAATTCGGAAAGCTTTCTTGCCAAGGTCAGCGCCATCAGATTGCGGTCATCGCTCATGGCAAGGGAAAGATAGGTGCGCTTCTGCGCCGCAGTGTAGCCTTCGGGTACGTCATATTTTTCGTACAGATATTTCAGACATTCCGTTGCGCTCAGCTTATATTGCTTTTTCTCCAGACCAATGGAGGCCTTCCAGCTTTTTTCCAGCTTTTCCTTTTCCTCATCCGTTCCTTTAAAGGTAAAGGAATAGGGCGAGGATGTGGTGATGGGCAGGGAATCTACCTTATGGTGTCCGTCTGCCCAAAGCCAGTCGGTCAGGTCTGTAGCAAGCGTCTTGCGTTCCTCCCTGTTCAACTCTAAGGTAACACTGCCGTCCACCTGTACGCAGTATGCAACCGTATTGACAGCAAGCGGTCTGCCGTAGCGGTCATAAATATTCCCGCGAGAGGCTGCCACAGGCAGTGTTTTGGAAACGCTCGCCGTAATGGATTCGTCATAATATTCCCCGTGAATAATTTGCAGGGAAAACAGACGCAGCACGATAATCGCAAAAAGCACAATCACGCCGCACAGCATTACAAATATTCTGTTTTTACATAAATCTAAAAAATGCTCAAGATATCTTCTCATCGCTTCCTCCTGATGGGAAACAGATTTCAGCCTTTAAAAAAGGCGGTATTTATACTTTTCTTTCAGCTCCAGCCATTCATTGATGCCAAACAGCACCCGATACAGCGGAACGGTTACAATCGTCATATAGACCAGCTCCGGCAGCAGTACGCGGAAGAGGAAATAGAGAATATTTCCTTCTCCTTGGAACACAAAGCTTGAAACATACAGCACTGCCTGATAAAAAATTGTGGCAATCGCGCAGAAAATAATCGGCAGAATATAATTTTCGCGGAAAAAGCTGCGTTGGCTTCGTCCGAAAATCAATCCAATCAAAAGATACAGCGCGGTATAAAAGCCGATGTAGGTGTGGAAAAACACATCCATCAGAAACCCTGTGCCTGCGCCCACCAATGCGCCCTCCTTACTGCCGCGCAGCAGGGAATAGGAGGTTACAATAATCAAGGCGGTATTCGGGAATACCCCTTGGATGGCAAGGTAGGGGAAGAGC